>Ga0208747_1000001_pt1 | contig 109750 bp, 93 predicted proteins | sample Knorr_S7_td_AAIW_FD_185597 | JGI IMG/M metagenome (GOLD analysis project Ga0208747, IMG submission 185597) | Marine microbial communities from Southern Atlantic Ocean transect - Knorr_S7_td_AAIW_ad_750m_LV_A (SPAdes) (version 2) | ecosystem: Environmental > Aquatic > Marine > Oceanic | place...
GGGTGCGTCGACTGCGGTGGCTACTACCTTTGATGGCCGACCGTTGGCGCTAGCCGGCAAAGCCGATCAAGCATTGATAACCGCCGCCGGTGCATCTTTTATTGGTGGCACCGTGTCGGTCATTTTGTTCACATTGTTTGCTCCGCCGCTGGCCGAAGTAGCACTAGCTTTTGGCTCGGCTGAGGAATTTGCACTGATGATGCTTGCATTTGCAACCTTCATCGGACTAGGGGGAGACGATATTCCCAAGACGTTGTTTTCAATTTTTATTGGATTGGTATTGAGCGCTGTGGGTTTGGATATTATTAGTGGTGAACCTCGACTAATCTTTGGTGATCTGCCAGGATTTTTCCATGGAATTCATTTTCTGGTGTTGGCGATCGGTATCTATGGAATCGGTGAGATGCTCTGGACAATTGAGTCCAACACTGATGGAGTGAAAGTCTCCCAAGCCTCATTTGGTATTAGGCGTATTTTTGCACATCTGAAGGGTTTGAAGAACACGTTAAAAACTAGTCTAATGGGTTCTTTCCTCGGCTATTTCGTCGGTATATTACCTGCAGCGGGTGCTACCCCTGGATCGATAATGGCCTATGGCATGGCAAAGACCATGTCTAAGGACCCTGAGTCTTTTGGTAAGGGCAACGTCGAGGGTATCGTGGCGCCTGAATCAGCCAACAACGCGGCGAGTACAGGGTCGATGTTGCCCATGCTCACGCTAGGAATTCCAGGGTCACCAACTACGGCAATTCTTCTGGGCGGAATGGTTATCTGGGGGTTGGAGCCTGGACCGATGTTGTTCGTCGAGCATCGAGATTTTGTATGGGGTTTGATCGCAAGTTTGTACGTCGCCAACTTGGTTGCAATGTTGAGCAATCTTGCTTTTATACCGGCATTTATTGCGGTGCTCTGCATGCCATTCACGATTCTTGCGCCCATTATATTTGTACTGTGTCTAGTTGGCGGCTATGCACTGACACAAAGCATGCATGATGTTTGGTTGATTCTAATTTTTGGAGTGGTAGGTTACCTGATGCGTAAATTGGACTATCCTTTAGCACCGGCTGTATTGGCTATTGTGCCTGGTCCCTGGCAGAGACATCGATGTGCCAAGCGTTATTGATGAGCGATGGGAGTTTGATGATTTTCTTTGAAAGACCTATATCGGGTACGATTATGTGGATAGCGATAGTGCTATTTCTGTTACCACTGATCAAGATTTACCGGACAAAAATTACAAAAACAAGAACGGACATGATAGTTAATCCAATTAAACATGGGGGCTATATATGAGTGACAACAAATCTACCGGTGAGGTTTCACGCACATCGAGTGACACTCTCGCCAAGAAAAGCACATCGAGTGACGTAGTTTCTGGCGGGCATCTTGTTGCTAAAGCGCTTAAGAACGAGGGTGTCGACACTATTTTTACTTTATGTGGTGGCCACATTATTGATATCTATGATGGATGCATTGATGAGGGAATACGAATCATCGATGTGCGACACGAACAGACAGCAGCTCACGCTGCGGATGGCTATGCTCGCCAAACTGGGCGACTAGGATGTGTGGTTACCACTGCGGGGCCCGGGTGCACTAACGCTGTGACCGGGGTTGCCACTGCTTTTCGATCTGAAAGTCCAATTCTCCATATCGGTGGCCAAAGCTCTTTGACCCAGCACAAAATGGGATCATTGCAGGATCTGCCTCATGTCGACATGATGAAACCGATTACCAAGTTTGCATCGGGGGTGTTTTCCACCGAGCGCATTGCCGACATGATCTCGATGGCGGCACGAGAATGTTTTTCAGGCGCTTATGGCCCCTCTTATCTGGAAATCCCTCGAGATATTCTGGATGCTGAGGTACAAACAGCCAGGGTCGTGGTTCCAAAGCCTGGTTCCTATCGCTCCTCAGTAAAATCCATAGGCGATCCGGCTGATATTGAGAAGCTCGCCGATATCCTCGTGAAAGCCGAGCGCCCAGCGGTACTGCTGGGGCAACAGGTATGGTCCTCACGGGGGCACGAAGACGCTATCAACTTTGTTCGGGCACTGGACATTCCGGCCTATATGAATGGTGCCAGCCGTGGTATGTTGCCGCAAAGCGATCCGCATCATTTCGACCGTACCCGCAGTGATGCCTTCAAGAATGCTGATGTAATCCTCATTGTGGGAACCCCGTTCGATTTTCGTATGGGTTATGGCAAACGCATTTCCAAGGAAGCAACTTTGGTACAGGTTGATCAGAGTTATGCGACAGTTGGTAAGAATCGGGATATCAGTCTTGGTTTAGCTGGTGATCCCGGTGCAATACTTGCTGCGGTGTCGCAAGCAGCTACGGGTCGTATTGATGATGGAGCGCGTCAGCAGCGGCAGAAATGGATGGTGGAGCTACGAGAGATTGAAGCCACCAAGCTCGACAAATTGATGCCGATGTTTACTACTGATCAGAACCCAATTCATCCTTATCGGTTAGCCTATGAAATAAACGAGTTTCTTGGCGAGGATACAATCTATATCGGCGATGGCGGTGATATCGTGACCATTTCTGCTCAGGCGGTACGTCCGCGCAATCCGGGGCAGTGGATGGATCCGGGCGCGCTTGGCTCGCTTGGCGTAGGGACCGGGTTTTCTATGGCAGCGAAGCTCGCACATCCAAATAAGGAGGTAGTTTGTCTCTACGGTGATGGTGCCTTTGGTATGACAGCCTTTGACATGGAAACCGCACAACGATTCGGTGCGCCGTATCTCGCGGTGGTCGGGAACAACTCGGCCATGAATCAGATTCGTTATGGACAGCTCAGCAAGTATGGTGAGGAACGTGGTGATGTCGGGAATAAGCTCGGCGATGTGCCTTTTTCTAAGTTTGGAGACATGATTGGCGGTTATGGAGAAGAGGTCACTGAAGCTGGCCAAATTCAACCGGCAATGCAGCGTGCACGGGAAGCAATTGCAAAAACCGGCAAGTGTGCCGTAGTCAATGTCTGGGTTGATCCCAATGAATATGCGCCGGGTACTAAAGCCCAAACCATGTATAAGTAAAAATTCTTTTTAAACTTCGATAGCCTTAAAGTAGAGAGTTTCAATGTCACAACCACTCGACGGTATACGAATTCTGGATTTTACACACGTCCAGTCTGGCCCCACTTGTACCCAATTGCTCGCATGGATGGGTGCTGACGTGATCAAGGTGGAGCGCCCGGGCGTTGGTGATGCTACACGAAACCAACTCGTCGACGTGGAAGGAGCTGACAGCCTCTATTTCACCATGCTCAATCACAATAAGCGTTCCCTGACCCTCAATTCTAAGACCGAAGCAGGCAAGGAGGTGCTGGAGCGATTGGTAAGAAAATGTGATGTCCTGGTGGAGAACTTCGCCCCAGGTGCACTTGATCGGATGGGATTTGGCTGGGAACGTATCCAGGAACTTAACCCCCGAATGATCATGGCTTCGGTTAAGGGTTTCGGGCCAGGGCCTTACGAAGATTGTAAGGTCTACGAAAATGTTGCGCAGTGTGCGGGCGGGTCCGCGTCCACCACAGGCTTTCGCGATGGGTTGCCTATGGTTACCGGTGCGCAAATTGGTGATTCCGGCACTGGCCTACATCTGGGTTTTGGCATCCTGGCCGCGTTGTTGCATCGGGAAAAAACAGGCCGTGGGCAACGTGTGCTTGCCGCAATGCAGGATGGGGTGATTAACCTATGCCGGGTTAAGTTACGTGACCAGCAGCGCTTAAAGGCTGGCCCCCTGAAAGAGTACTCACAACACGGCGAGAATGTACCATTTGGCGAGGCCACGCCGCGTGCCGGCAACGATTCCGGCGGTGGGCAACCAGGCCGTATCCTGAAGTGCAAAGGATGGGAAACCGATCCTGATGCCTATACCTACTTCATTACCCAGGCCGCCGTCTGGAAAAATATTTGCGATGTTATCGGCAAGCCGGACTGGAAGGAAAACCCAGACTATGCAACGCCGCTAGCGCGTCTGCCACACCTAACTGAAGTCTTTTGTGCGATTGAGGATTGGACCGTGACCAAGAGTAAGTTCGAAGTCATGGAAATATGTAATCCTCTGAATATCCCGGTTGGACCGATCCTTTCGATGAAGGAACTTGCCGAGGAGCCATCCTTGCGGGCAACTGGCACTATCGTCGAATGTGATCACCCTGAGCGTGGGCCCTACCTATCGGTCGGATGCCCGGTAAAACTTTCGGATAACGATGTCACAGTAACACGTTCGCCCTTACTTGGTGAGCATACCGATGAAGTGTTGTCTAATGTGTTGGGGTATAACGAAGAGGAAATTGCAACTTTTAGGGAAGCTGGCGCAGTCTAAATGCACGGTCCTGTGCATCATACGACCGCGAGTGAACTGGAGTAATAAATGAAATTAATTGTTCACGGTCAGCAGGCATTCGGAAAATCAGTCCTCGAAGCACTCTTGGCTCGAGGGGAAATGATTTCTGCCGTTTACTGCGCGCCTGATATCGATGGCGGTCGACCGGATCCGCTCAAGGTGTTTGCACAGGACCAAGGATTGCCGGTGTACCAGCCGAAAAGTTATAAGGACCCCACTGTGTGGGATCAGATTAGGTCGCTGGAAGCTGACTTGTGTGTCATGGCGTATGTTACCTTGATGGTCCCGGAGGAAGCGTTAAATGCGCCTCGTTTGGGGTCAATTCAGTACCATCCTTCGCTGTTGCCTATGCATAAAGGACCCAGTTCAATCAACTGGCCGATTATTAATGGAGAGAATAAAACAGGGTTGAGTATTTTCTGGCCGGACAATGGCCTGGATACTGGCCCGATTCTGTTGCAGAAGGATGTGGTAATCGATCCGGATGACACCTTGGGATCACTGTATTTCAATCATCTGTTTCCCATGGGGGTCGATGCAATATTGGAAGCTGTCGATTTGGTGCGGGATGGAACAGCGCTGAGATTAAATCAGGATCGAGCGAAGGGTTCCTATGAGGGATGGTGTCAACGTGCTGATGTAGAGATTGACTGGGCTCAGTCGATGGATGTGGTCTACAACTTGATTCGAGGTGCCAACCCCCAGCCTGGTGCCTGGACAACACTCAACGGACATACAGTCACCATCCTGGATAGTAAAAAGGCTATCGGATTCGCTAATAGTGAACCGGGTTCAGTTGTTGAGGTAGATGCCGATGGAATCAGTATTGGTTGTGTCGAGGGCGCAGTTCGTGTCGAGAAATTCAAGCCAGAGGGAGCTGGAAAAATGAGTGCTAAGGAGTTTCTAGAGCACTACCGTATAGAACCGGGTGCCCGGTTTGGGTAGTTAATCTCCAGGTAACTTTAGACGTTTCCACAAAAGCCATGTTCAGTATCGCTTGAATCTGATCTTAGGCATGGCTGAATCCTCATTTGTTAGGCGAAAGGATCAGTTGGGTTCAATGCTTGAATCAGCCGCCTCGGTTGCGGAATTGGTACTGTCTGAATTCGATGAGTTTTATCTTGAGTTTCAGCAGCTAACAGCAGCTGCTAAGTCCGCATTCGAAAAACGAGAATACCAGATTTCCCTTCGTATCAGTGAACAGAAGCTGACACTTTACAGTACCAGTATGTATTCCCTAAGTGAGCGTCTCTCTAATTCATTTCCTGCGGCCTTGCAGGAGTCTTCACTCTGGGATGCCATTGAATCCGATTATCAGAAGTTCGTAAGCGTTCGGTATGAAGCTGACCTCGGAATTGCGTATTTCCATTCTGTGCGTCGGGCAATCTTTCGAAGTGAATGGAATCCAGTTGCATATTCATTTGGTATTTCTGTCGACCGGCGCGCTGCCGATTCTGATTATTTATTTTGTGCGGTTATTGGCGGGGTGATAACCCACGAGGTTGTGGTCGATATTCTGTCTGTTCCCAGGTTCAGTGTGCCTTATCGTGATACGGAAGCAGATGCTGCGAATGTAGCCAACCGGGTGTCAGAAGAACTTCAACGCCTTCATCCTGAGCAAGCTGCACATAGTGTAGAGGTGATCAAGGGAGGGTTCTACCGGAATCGCGGTGTCTATATCGTTGGTCGAATAGTCCTGACTAATAACGCAGTAATACCACTTATCTTGGCGTTGTTGAACAGCGAGGACGGTATTTACGTCGATGCTGTTCTGACAAAAGAGTCCACAGCACATAATCTTTTTAGCACAACGCGAGCAAACTTCAATGTAACAAATGCAAAGTACCACGAGGTGTCTGAGTTTTTGTACAGCATTATGCCTAACCGCCCATTGGGGCTTCACTATTCTACGATCGGATTCAATCACTTCGGCAAAGTGGCAGTGATGGACGAGCTGAAATCAGAACTGGTGTCCTTAGATGTATCTTTTAGTAGGGCGATCGGCTACCCGGGGACGGTTGCCATTGGATTCCACTCTCCAGATTCAACCTATAACTTGAAAGTAATCAGGAACAAACCGACTGCCCAGTACAAATGGGGTGAGTTCGAGGGGCTTGACCGTGTATTGGCAAAATATAGTCAGGTTCACGATATTAATCGTACGGGAAGCATGTTGGATAACATCATTTACTACAATGTGAAGTTAGAGCGGAAGTGGTTTGACGATGAACTCCTGCGCGAGCTTCTTTATGAGGCAAGCGAGACCGTGACAGAGCAGGGTAACTCTATAGTTTTCAAGCACCTTATTGTCCAAAGACGTATGACGCCGCTGCCGGTTTACCTAGAAACAGCCTCACCAGAAGACTGTGAGGTGGCAGTTGTGAATCTTGGATACTGTATAAAAAACAATACAGCGGCAAACATTTTTAATCGTGACCTAGATGCGAGAAACTATGGTGTTGGCGGTTTTATGCGCGTGTACCTATTTGATTACGATGCATTGACAGCGTTCACTGAAGTAAAAATTCGTAGTAATAGAGACCGGTATGATGGTGAAGAAGATATTCCTGACTGGGTTTTTGAGGATGGCGAGGTGTTTTTGCCTGAGGAAATAGAATGGGGCTTAAGAATTCCAAGTCGTCGTCTTAGGCAATTATTTAGAAAAGTTCATGGTGATCTCCTGCAGGTTGATTACTGGGAGCAGATCCAAGAACAGCTACAGAAGGGCAGGGTGCCCAGTGTGCGTGTGTATCCGGAACGCGACCAGTTGCACTGGAAACGTTAATTACAACTGCTCGTTACGGCTTATCGACGTAATTAATTTTGTGATGAGGTATGTTTGCGTTGTGAGACATAAATTTCATTTATGTGCTCCGTAAAACTTTCTTACTGGTTAAATTAAGCAAAAGCAGTTAGTTTCCCGCACATTACTTTGGAACCTGCCTGATACCCCAGATTTGGGTACCAGACTACAAATTCCCCGAGGCCTGGTTGATGAAAGTGTGTGTGGTGGGTGCGGGTGCGATCGGTGGCTACATGGCAATACGCATAGCGTCTGTTGGCCACGAGGTTTCTGTTGTTGCGCGTGGTCCCCATCTTGCGGCCATAAAAGCCAATGGCATGAAGCTGATTGAAGGGGGTCAGGAGACGATTGCCCAGGACCTAAACGCAACCGACAACATCAGCGACTTGTGTCCGCAGGATCTCGTGCTGATGGCACTCAAGGCCCATCAAATCGAACCAATTGTAGATAATTTGTCGTCTGTGATGAGTTCGGAAACTGTAATGGTGACCCTACAAAATGGAATTCCATGGTGGTATTTTCAGAATTTTGCAGGGCCTTATACGAATAGACCCGTTCTATCTGTAGATCCACACCGAAAACTATTCGATGGTATAGATCCTGACTGTCTGATTGGTTGTATCGCCTATCCAGCAACTACCATCTCTGAACCGGGGGTTGTACGGCATATAGAAGGCAATCGATTTCCGGTTGGAGAACTCGATGGACAGGAAAGTGAACGTGTACAACGAGTATCGACATTGTTTGAAGAGGCAGGCTTTAAGTCTAGAATCCTCGATGATATCCGATCTGAAATCTGGTTGAAGCTCTGGGGCAATCTGACCTTTAATCCTATCAGTGCACTGACCCATTCCACACTTGAAGATATCTGCCGGTTTCCGTTAACGCGGGAATTGTCGGCTAATATGATGATAGAAGCGCAGGCTATCGGTGAGCGACTTGGAGCCAACTTTCGAGTCCCGATGGAAAAAAGAATTGCCGGTGCAGAGGCTGTAGGCTCGCATAAAACATCAATGCTTCAGGATGTCGAGCAAGGCAAACCCCTGGAAATAGAGGGCATGCTCGGAGCGGTGATTGAATTGGCGGCGTTAACCAAGATCGAGGTCCCGACACTCAAGGCACTTTATGCCTGCGTCAGCTTACTGGACCAGACTGTACAAGCCAGCCGCGTGAAGATAAAAGGAATCCAGGACAGGCAATAGACTATCGTTGTCATCCCAATGACAGTCAGAATTCACAGCTGACAACCACCATTGAGATCTAACAAAGAAAGTTCACCGGAAACCGGTTTAAGGCTTCTCACCTCGACCAAGCCGAATATTGACATCCTCAATGACGTCCGGCATCTGTTGCCAGGTATCAATTACGTAGTGTGCACCTGCTTTTTGAAGTAAGTCCCGCGTGTGTGCCAAGCGTCGCTTGATTTCGTCTTCCGACAAGCTGTCGGCTTCTTCGAGTGTGTCCATATCCATGTAGTTGCTATAGCGCGCAATACCTACACCCCAGCATCCCGCTTCCAAGGCTTCTCCAACCCCCGATACCGTGTCATCGACTTTGATTACGGATTGGATCGGGTGAACGTCCATGAGATCTAGATTACGGTAGACCATAAAAGGTTTTGGGCGGGCACCATTGATTACTTCATCGCCAGCAACTGAAGCATCAGGTGTGTAGCCCTGTTTGCGCGCATCCTCTTCAAGGATGTCTACCATGCTGCGTACAAAGCCGGTAGAACTCCCGATCTTGATGCCTTGTTTCTGCAATGACTGCGTCGTTTCGGCAACCAGTGGTAGAAGTGTTGTGTAATTACGAAGGCAGTCTAGTTGCAGGGGTACAAAATCTTCGAACATCCGGTCAACATTCGCCTGATTAGGATATTGTCCGTGGATGCCGTGCCATCGTTCTCGAATCTCTGGAATCTCGGTCATTGCTTTGATATGAAGATCTTTACGCAGCCCCATTGGCCCACGAGCCTCGGACATCGTGACGTCGACGCCGTGATTTTGAAATACTTGGACAAATACAACAGCCGGGGCAAGTACATACGCGTCAGCTGTGGTACCGCTCCAATCAAGAATTAGACCTTTCACTTGGCCTGTATAGCTGCGGTTATAGACGAAGTTTTGTCGGATTGTCATTAAAACCCCTTAAAAATCCTAGATAAGTAGTAGATTGGATGCTGTTCTCGGACAACCTGCACTGGGCGATGAACTCCAGAATAGTATTTTATCTGGTCGTTGCTTACCAGATAGGAGATTCGCGTTGGTGCGGGCGGTCAGCCAGCTGAATGATTGAGCGCAGCGTCGAAAATATCATAGTTGCGTAATGTGGTGCTGGTCCGCAGTTGAGATGCCGGGCGATTCAGAATAAACGGTACCCGCTGTTCGGACAGTCCCCCATGTGAGCGTAAAGGCTCGGAGAGCGCTGATAAGTCATGATACTGTTGAGAATGACCTAGAACCGACTCAGCGCTGGAAATCACCACGATATGACCCACCCGGTCCGGGGGCAGGGAAAATCTCTCACACGCTAGCGGGCCTTCAAGTACTAGCTCGATTCCTTTTTGTGCTGACAATTTGTGGCACACCGGTTGTACATCGGCAGGGTCGGCCAGGTAGATTGTGGCGAATCCACCCAGCGCACCATGATGAACAACGTATGGATCTGTGATTGGCAGGATGATTCGGAATCTGTCAGAGGCTAATAGTTCTTCGATGAGCGGTTTCAAATAGACAATATTCGGTTGTCCGGCTGAATCGTGTTTGGCTTTCATACCGTGATCGGCAGTCAGGGCAATGACGGCATCATGTGCTTGCATTTTTATAAGATGATGATCGATCATGCTGTAGAACGCATCTGCTGCCGGGGTTCCGGGCCCGTGTTTATGTTGGATGTAGTCACTGGTTGATAGGTAGAGTATGTCAGGTGCCCAGGTATCCAGAAGTTTCAGACCGGTGGAAAATACATACTCAGACAGTGCGCCGCTGTAGACGTCCGGTGGTGGCAGGTCAGTTAGCTGGTCGGCATCGTCTATACCGTTTTCACTCTGTGTTGTCAGTTGACATTTTTCGGCGGAAAAACAGATCGCACTACCTTGCTCAAAATCTAGTTCATGACCAAGCATCCGCCTGAGTTTATCTTTAGCCGTGATGACGGCGATTCTTGCACCTTGATCTTGGAATGCTTTGAAAATCGTACCCACACGTAGAAATGCAGGATCATTCATCATCACTTCAGCGTCCGACCCAAGGTCGTAGAAAAAGTTGCCTGATATGCCATGAATGACCGGTGGTGTTCCAGTCACAATCGAAATGTTGTTGGGGTTTGTAAAACTGGGAATTGTGGCATCAGCGGTTCGAAACAACCCACGGTTTTTGATCGAAGCCAGATAGGGCATCTGACCGTTCTCAATGGCACGGTCGATATAACCACCCCCATCCGATAGCGGGTAGCCGGGTTCACTGCCGTCCAGGCAGATCACAACGACGGGTCTGTCGGGCCACCGGTACTTCCGATTATTGCAGGTCACATAACGCATGGATATGTTAGGTCATACAACAGGCCAGGGACCACAGGTGCAGTATCGCTTGTTTGGCGGTGGTTGATGTTCTGAGTGGCCCGGGTGTGAGAAGCAAGGGTTCACCACCAGGTGAAGTCGCGATTGCCAGATGTTCTTGATCGTTTTTCATCGGTTTCAAATTGGGTGTGTAGATGAATGTTAAGGCACTCAAAGATCATTAAGCCCCTTGGGGGTATTGGGCGCTATGAAATTTGGTTATGGGTTTAGCGAGCTGCGGGTCAGAACACCTTCTGCTTTAACTTTACCTTTGCGTAACTGTTTGAGCTTCACGACCAGATAGTCCAATTTTGGAGACAGCCAGTAGTACAGCTGCCGGCTGGACTTCCGATCTATAAAATAGCGTAGGCTTTCTACGGGCTGTCCTTCAATGGTAACCGTTTCGGCTTGCTCCAGTACAAATTGATACGGACGAAGCTGGTCACCCTCGTGTACTGTGTAAAGTGGCTCGGTCACACCCTGCCGAATGTCAATCCGGGCCATGAGTTCGAACGAGAGTGGATCCAGTGCGTTGGGTGTCAGTGGCATGGTCAGCTCGGTACCGCGATAGTGGACGTGGCTTGTACCGGATGACCAGTCGAATTCAATCCGAATAGCGCGATTATCAGCTTCGGTACCATCGTCTGCGGTATAGAGATTGGGTCGTATTCGACCTGAATGCAGCTGAAAATGTGAGTGCTCGACCACTGTACCGATGCCTGTGAGCGACCCCAGTCCCTTGAGTCGTGTCGATGCGGTTAAGTGGTAGTGTTGGCCAGAACGGATCAGTTCAACTTTTCGTTCAATATTAAGGCCGGAGCGGGTGATTGCGTAATCAGCTGAAAATGGTTCAATACCGTTGCCACCGCTCGCTTGTGCCGGCAGCAGAACCAAAATCAGCAGCCATAGGGGTGTGCCCTTGGGGCATAAGCAGCGCGTGCTACGCTTAATATGGCGCAGTGGATACCGGAAAATGCAGGAGATATGAAGCACAATCAGCCGGTATATTGTCGGGTGATCCATATGGCGGACAAGGCCGGGCGCTCATTGTGTTCAATTTCGACAGAAATATTGTGGTGCAATGTCCATTCACCGGCTGTTCGTTCTTCAGCAAGTTCAAGCGTGAAGTGTGCACGCACGCGGGCATCAGAGTGCACGGGGGTGATGAATCGGATCCGATCAAATCCGTAATTGATGCTCATTCGTACGTCCTTGATGATGGGCAGCGTGGATTCGGCCATCTGTGTGAGTTGTGACAGTGTCAGGAAACCATGTGCAATTGTCCCGCCAAAAGGTGTTTCAGCACCTGCTCGTTCCGGATCAGTGTGTATGAACTGATGATCGTTCGTAATTTCGGCGAACTGATTGACCATCAATTGTGATAGCTGTACCCAAGGAGATATGCCGAGCTTTGTTCCCTGCATGCTTTGCAGTTGGTCTACGGCAATTGTAGTCAGTTTTGTCATGAAACCTCCCTGCAAATGGGGATACGCCCTGAAGTATCGGCCTGATAGAGTGACGTCGGGTCGTTACAGGCCACACGTCTGGCGTAAAATAAGACTTGTCGTCCAGATGTAATTCGACATTCTATCCCGGCCCGCTGGAAACGTGTGGCCTGTGTGTTCGGTACGGAAAAACCAATTTTACGCAAAAGTGATGATTCAACTGCTTTACCAAGGCCAGTGGCTACTTTTCTGTGTCATTCTGGTGGCCCTTCTTCTTTCTCTATCGTTTCACGAGTTTGGGCATGCCTGGGCCGCAAAGCGCTTTGGTGACGACACTGCCCAGCGGGCAGGCCGTCTTACACTCAACCCGATATCTCACATCGACCCTATGGGATTGATGATGGTGGTGTTTGTTGGATTCGGCTACGCGAAACCGGTACCGACTGATCCACGGCGGTTTACATCCCGTTATGCCGAGATGCTGGTCGCTGCTGCTGGTCCAGCAATGAATCTGCTGTTGGCGGTGATTACTGTAAATATCTTTGTCCAGGGACTACAATTTGGTTGGTACAGTCCATACGAGACGCTACCGCAGTCTATGCTGTTTGTTGCTCGGATTAACCTATTGTTGATGGTATTCAATCTGCTGCCGATCGGTGCGTTGGACGGACACTATATTTTGCCTTATTTTCTACCGCGACAACTGTCGCAGCGGTATCGTTATTACAACGAACGATACGGGAATCTCGCATTATTGGGATTGATAGCACTGTCGTTTTTGGGCATCCCAGTTTTGCAGACTGTTTGGCATATCAGCGATGTTCTCCTACCACTTATTGTGTTTGTGTGAACAGTTGCCAAACACGGCGCAATGGCGAATTTGATCATGGCTGATCAGAACGGATCACCGTCAGCAGCATCACAACGGATTCTGGAAAGGGCTTATGCCCTTAAGACTCCAGACGAAGCGAAGACTCTCTATCGCGATTGGGCTGTGTCATACGATCAGCAACTGGAGCAGGGACTGCATTACATTGCGCCTGCTTGTATAGCGCAGATCTTGGGAAACGTTCTGGAGGATCGTACTGCCTTGATCCTGGATATAGGCTGTGGCACCGGGCTTGTGGGAACGTATCTGGTCGGTCATGGGTATTCGGTAATCGATGGACTGGATTTTTCTGCTGAAATGCTTAACCAAGCCAGGAACAAGCGGGTCTACCAGACACTGATTCAGGGCGACCTCAATACCGTGCTTGACATCCCGGATCAGACCTATGATGCAGGTATTTCCTGCGGAACGTTTACCCACGGCCATGTTAAAGCAGATGCCTTGGATGAGATTCTCAGAGTGCTGAAACCCGGTGCCTGCTTTGCATGCACAATTCATCGGGAGGTCTGGCAATCAGCAGGGTTTGAGAGCAAATTTGCCCAACTTATGGCGTCAGGGATTGCAGAGCTGGAAAGCATGAACGAACAGCCTTTTTACAAGAATGCGCCTGATGATGGCCGTTTCTGTGTTATCAGACGACTGTAGCCAGGTCATTCATAATTGTGTTTGGGGGTTGATGCGAGTGCTAGAATGACCGCAGCAGACTGTTTGGTTTAGTGGTTAAGGACCGTTTTCTGGCGGTGGCAGTCGGTCTCCCTGGTGGCGATAAATTGTGAACCCGGTCAGGTCCGGAAGGAAGCAGCCGCAGCAATTCATTCGGGTGCCGGGGTCGGGCCGGCTGGCGCCGTCTCCAGTTACCATTCAGTCGGTATTGATCCTATGCAGCAAGATCCTGTTTCAGCGAGAATAGAAACTGTATGAGCTACCAGGCATTGGCAAGACGCTGGCGCCCTCGACACTTCAAAGATGTCGTCGGTCAGGAGCATGTCGTATCAGCGCTTACCAGTGCTTTAGACAATGAACGGGTTCACCACGCATTTTTGTTCTCAGGCACCCGCGGTGTCGGAAAAACCACTTTGGCAAGATTACTGGCCAAAGCACTAAACTGCGAACAGGGTGTCAGTTCACAGCCGTGTGGATCTTGTTCAGCCTGCCAGGGTGTGGATGAAGGAAGATTTATTGACTTGCTTGAGGTCGATGCTGCGTCCAGGACTCGAGTTGATGATACGCGGGAGATTCTCGATAACGTCCAATACACTCCAACCCAGGGTCGTTGCAAGGTTTATCTGATTGACGAAGTCCATATGCTCTCAGGCCATAGTTTTAATGCTTTGTTGAAAACACTCGAGGAACCACCAGACCATGTCAAGTTTCTCCTGGCTACTACAGACCCACAAAAGCTGCCAGCCACAATTATTTCCCGTTGTCTCCAGTTCAACCTGCGTGCTCTATCGCCTGACCAGATAGCGGCACAGCTGGATAAGATTCTGACAGCTGAAGAAATAAAGCACGACAGCGAATCTCTGGAAATTATTGCGCGTGCCGCTTCGGGCAGTATGCGCGATGCGCTGAGTCTGCTTGATCAGGGTATTGCCTTTGGCAGTGGCCATGTGAGTGTCGATTCAATGCGGGACATGCTGGGAATGATCGAGACAAGACACGTAGAGCATATACTCAGGGGCCTTGCTGCCCATGATGGTGCCAGTGTCTTGGCTGTAGCAGACGACATGGCTGAACGGGCGCTGGACTATATGTCTGCCCTTGATGATTTGCTTCTCGCCCTCCAGGATGTTGCTGTCTATCAAGTATCTCCTCAAGGTTATGCGGCCAAGGGCGAAGTTTCGGCTTTCACCACTGAATTGGGCGACCTGATGAGTCCTGAGGACGTTCAGCTCTATTACCAGATTGCGTTGTTGGCAAAGCGTGATCTGCATTTGGCACCTGATCCTGGGTCTGGATTTCAGATGGCGCTTCTCCGAATGTTGACCTTCATCCCTGATCTGGTAGAAGAGTCCGCTCCTTCCACGGGTCTCCCAAACCGCCCACAGAAAAAAAGCGTTAGCAAAGCCAAGTCTGTCAGACAAAAACCTGCCCAAGTACGCAATGATGTGCGCGGGGAGGTTGGTGCAGAGTCACCTAAGCGAGCCCCAATCGAGGTCAGTAACTCAACTGACGCAGATCCGGCGGATCCGGAAATATGGACCGACCTGGTTGCGACTGCTGATCTGACTGGGATTACCCGTGAGTTGGCCATGAATTTGGCACCACAGCGATTTATCCAGGGTGTGCTTGAGGTATCCTTGGTGAAGTCGCTCGGGCACTTGGCTAATGACGCTCGAATTAAGACTCTAGAGAAGTCGCTTTCGGTCCAGCGAAAAGGCGTTCTGAAACTAAAGCTTGTGGAGCCGATGGAAGATAAGGTTTCCACGCCAACACCGGTGCAAACCGAGAAACGCCAGGCGGATGAGGCCAAGCAGGCGGCCTATCAGTCTATGCTCGAAGACCCGGCTGTACAGGAGATGATGAAACGGTTTGATGCAACAGTTGTGCCTGAGTCAGTCAGACCCGCCAAATCGCAAGAGGTTGGAAAATGAAGGGACCGCTGGGAAATATTATGCAACAGGCGCAAGCCATGCAGGAGAATTTCAAGAAAGCACAGGAAGAGTTGGCCCAGATCGAAGTCATTGGGACGTCTGGCGGCGGGTTGGTGGAAGTGGTCATGACATGTCGGCACGATGTCCGGCGCATCAAGATTGATGATAGTTTGGTCAGTGATGACAAAGAAGTGCTGGAAGATCTGATCGCAGCTGCAGTAAACGACGCGGTACGACGGGTCGAACAGGCGAGCCAGGAGAAAATGAGCGGGTTGACTTCGGGGCTCAATATTCCCGGACTGAACCTACCTGGTGGACTATGAAAGAAGGCCACGCAATTGAACAGCTGAAGCGTGCGCTTCGACGCCTACCAGGTGTGGGGCCCAAGACGGCTCAGCGGATGGCTTTTTATCTTCTCGAGCGAGATCGGGATGGTGCCGGCCAACTTGCTGAGGCACTCACCGAAGCAGTGGCTACCATCAAGCACTGTACGCGGTGTAACAATTTCAGTGAAGAGAATTTGTGTCCAATATGTACATCTGGGAAACGCGATGAGAGCCTGTTGTGCGTTGTTGAGACCCCGGCCGACTTGGCTACCATCGAGCAGGCGGGTGCCTTCTCTGGCTATTACCTAGTTCTGATGGGGCACCTTTCACCATTGGATGGTATCGGCCCAGACGATCTTGCGGTCCAACACCTATTGAAGGTTCTGTCGGACTATCCAATACAAGAGGTCATTTTGGCGACTAACCTGACAGTTGAAGGGGAGGCGACAGCTGATTATCTGTCGGATCTTATGGCGCTATCCAAGGTTCAGATTAGTCGTCTGGCCCGTGGCGTCCCAGTAGGCGGTGAACTTGAATATATGGATTCCAACACGCTTAATCAGGCTTTCTCCGATCGACGTGCTGCTCGGGTCGAGTTAGCCTGAGTCAAAACTGTACAAGTCTAATTTCCAGCCAATAGCGTGCCAACCCGGGAAAGTAACCCTCAACAAAGCCTGTGTGGCCACCTTTGTCACTGAGTTCCAATTAGACACCAGGCCCGAGTTCGTTCTCCTCAGGTAATAGATCTTGCGTCATGAAAGGATCATCTCTGGCCTGAAGGATCAACGTTGGTGTGGTGATCTGCGGTCGGTGTTGTCGGCAGCTGTCTGTAGCGGAGTAGTGTTCAGCATCACGGAATCCGCGGAGGGGTGCCCAGGTTGTCGAGCTCGCGAAAAGTTCGAGTCTTAAGTAGAGCAGGTATATCCAGACCGGTATCGTGCTGATCAGTATTCCTGATGGCGGTTTTCTTCATTGACCCTATGAGCCAGTGTTGGTAAACCTTGGAGAGGCCTTTTTCCAGTCGGGATGCACACTGTGACAGTTCGAAGGGAACCGAAACAGCTGCTGCCAAAGGGATTTCCGGGTCTTTTTGTCCAAGCAGTTTCAGGCGCATGTTTCCACCCAGAGAGTAACCCACGGCAAACAAAGGTACGTTCGAATTGTGTAGATGAAGCCAACGTATCACGTGATCCAGGTCGTTGGTTTCGCCGGCGTGATAGGTTCTGGAAAGTCGGTTATCTTCTCCGCTGCAACCCCGATAGTTCATCACACGAGTACGAAACTCATGCTGGTTGAGGGCTGAGCATAACCCGCGTACATCGTGAGACTGTGAAGATCCTTCTAGGCCATGAAGTACCAGAACTACGGGTCTGGCCCGACCAGTCCAGATCAAGAAAGTCTCCGTCTGGGAGCTCCAGACGTTGACGATGATAATCTACCTTGAGTCGGTGACGGCCAAAAATTGGCTACAGCGTCTGCTGGTGTGGGTTTCGGCACCACCAAGCTGGCTTAAATTCAGAACGGACCTTCCTACGCCTGCCCAAATCTATGAAGCTGGCCATCTTGGTGCCACCCGCAAGATCAGGTTCTGGGTTGACTGAAAGTGAGTGGTTTGCCGTAGACGCCGGGTCGGATTCTGCCGGACTCAAAGACCACCTGTCCGCCTACAATGGTATAGATAGGCCACCCTACAAGTTCCAGGCCAGTGTATGGACTCCATCCTGCACGGCTGAATACTTCCTCATCTCTGACCGGATGGTGCCGCTCCATATCGACCAGGGTCAGATCAGCATCAAAGCCCTCACCAATACAGCCTTTGTTTGGAATGCCGTATATCTCGGCAGGTCCAATACTCATCCAATTCTGCACCTGCTGTAATGTGCATTTCCCAGCCTTGAACTGGGTCAGCATTAGCGGAAGGGAGGTTTCCACACCCGGCATCCCGGCCGGAGAGTCGGGATAGGGTCGAGATTTTTCCTCAAGTGTGTGCGGTGCGTGGTCTGTCGCAATGATATCTATAATGCCGTCTTTCAAACCGCACCACAGAGAATCTGCATTTTGGGGGCTACGAATCGGTGGGTTCATCTGCGCCCGGGCACCGAGTCGAGCGTAATCATCAGTACTCAGGAACAGGTGATTGGGAATTACTTCACAACTCACCTGAGCAGACTTGTGCTGACGTAGGTATTCGACCTCGATAGCAGTCGACAGATGGAGAATGTGGAGGCGTCGGCCATATTTTTTGGATAGCTCTAGCGCCCGTTGGGTGGCGATAAGGGCGGTCTGGGGGTCACGAATTTCAGAGTGAAGCTGATGGGTTACTGAGGTGTTGGAGTCAGATAGGATAGCGGCTGTGCGTTGATTGATACGTTCTTCATCTTCGGCGTGCACCGCGATGAGGCGCTCGCCTGAAGAGAATATGCGGTCAAGAGATTTATCATCGTCGACTAGCAGATCACCCGTGCTTGATCCCATGAAAATCTTGATCCCACAAGCAGGGTGCGTGGTGTTCAGGGATTGCAGATTGTCTCGTGTAGCACCGATAAAAAAACCGTAATTTGCAACGCAAGTTTCCGCGGCCCGGTTCAGTTTCCAATCCAGCTGTGCCTGATCTATTGTGGCAGGCTTACAGTTCGGCATCTCCAGGAAGCTGGTAACACCGCCTCTGACGGCAGCACGAGAACCTGACCCCAGGTCTTCCTTGTGGGTGGCTCCTGGCTCCCGGAAGTGGACCTGTGGGTCGATGATACCGGGAAGCAGCAGATTACCGTGTGCATCAATGGTTTCTCTAGCTTCGCCGCTAATTGTCTGGTCGATCCGCTCGATTCTGCCGTTTTTGCAGGCAAGATCAGCGTCAACGATAGATCCATCTGGATGTGCGACCCGGGCGTTCTTGATGACGAGATCGAACATTTGTCTCATGTGCTTACCGAGTAAACTGCTGTCTCACTATATTGTACGGCCCAAGAGCTATCTAGGCGATAGTGTCGTGCGATTGATTTTGTTGCTGGCCGGAAACGAAGTCGCAATGTTAAGCAAGTTGTTTTTCCCGGATTTCATCAAGAGTCTTACAGTCGATGCACTGGTTGGCCGTGGGGCGTGCTTCTAGACGCTTTATACCAATGGATACCCCACAGCTATCACAATAACCGTAGTCGCCACTGTCGATCATTCCGATGGACTCTTCGATTTTCTTAACCAGTTTCCGCTCACGGTCACGGGTTCTCAGTTCAAATGAGCGGTCGGTCTCCTGTGTCGCGCGATCATTGGGGTCGGGCAGATTAATTGACTCATCCTGCATTGACACCACTGTCCTTTCGGTATCGTCGATCAGTTCCTGCCGCCAGGCACTTAAGATTGCCTTGAAGTGTTCCTGCTGGTCGTCGTTCATGTATTGCTCGCGCTTCTTGGCTCGATAGGGCTTGATGCCATGGATTAGTTCTGCGAGTTTTGTTTTTGCTGTGGCCATCTAGAAAATCGCTCTAATGAGATTAACTTGCAAGCACGGGGCTCAATGCTCCGTTCTCTCGAAAGCGGGCCGTTATACCAGAGTGGCCTCTGGTGTGCAACCATTTTTGGTCGGGACCTACAGTAGCAAATATCGATTGAATTGTACCCATATCAGCTTGGGTCTACGGTTTGACACTGGGAAACCAACGTGGTGTCGTCTCTCGCTCTATTTGCCTGGAAACAGTAAAGTTCTGGCTGCGAAACGGGTAAGTTCAGATATAATGTAATGCCAGTTTGGATCAGATAATTCTAACAGCGAATTCTTGCGATGGCTGTGGCGTTGGTCACCAGTCGCGAGTAATTGCATGTGTTGAGTCCCGAAAGAAGCCCAATGCCCGTAAAACAAATGAGCTGAGTTGATGCAGCTTAAGAAACTCAACCTTTCTGGATTTAAGTCTTTCGTAGACGCTACATCTATTACTATTCCGGCCGACTTTACTGGGATAGTTGGCCCGAATGGCTGTGGCAAGTCTAATGTCATCGATGCGGTTCGCTGGGTCATGGGTGAGGCATCCGCCCGCAACCTTCGCGGTGAGAGCATGTCAGATGTCATTTTTAACGGTTCCGGTTCGCGGAAACCGGTGGGCAAAGCTTCAGTAGAATTGCTATTTGACAACAGTGAGGGCACAGCGCCTGATGCGTACGCAGCGTTTGCTGAAATATCTGTCAGACGCACCTTGTCCCGTGATGGTACTTCTGAATACCTGATAAATCGTACCCGTTGCCGGCGAAGGGATATAACGGATCTTTTCCGTGGTACCGGTTTGGGTGCCCGTTCCTATTCCATCATTGAACAAGGCATGGTCTCAAGAATTGTAGAGGCCCGCCCAGAGGAACTTCGTAGTTTCGTTGAGGAAGCAGCCGGTATCACCCGCTACAAAGACCGGCGCCGCGAAACAGAAACACGTATTCGGCACACACGGGAAAATCTTGACCGGATCGGAGATATTGTAAGTGAGCTCGCCAGTCAGCTCCGCAGACTGCAGCGCCAGTCGCAGGCCGCCCGGCGTTATCAGAAGCTCCGGGATGAAGAATGGGTTGTCAATGGTCAGTTGCTTGCCGTGCGTTATGTCATGATGAAACAGAGAAGTGAAGAACAAGATAGGAGCACGGCCCAGGCAAGAAATCAGGTGGAAGCTGAACTGGCTCAGCAGAGATCGCTTGAGGGTAAGGTGGAAGAGATCCGTACACAACAGTCAGATGCCCAGAAACTGATGAATGACATTCAGGCAGGGTTTTATACGGTGGGCGCTGAGGTCGCCTCGGTTGAACAGAAGATAGAGCACACCCGTGAAACCGAGCAGCAGCAGCGATCTGAGTTGGGTCGATTGACAGCTGATTTGGAATCGATCAGTACGCAGTTGGAGCAGGATTCACTGGAAAGTCAAAAACTGGAAGATCTGATGTCTCGCAGTGAAGCACAGCGTGCCAGTCGGGAATCAGGACTTCAATCTGCTCAGCAGCAACTTCAGAATACAGAACAGCTATTCGAGGACTGGCAGGAGCGTTGGCACGACTTTACCCAACAAGCGGCTGAACCTGCCAGGAATCAGGAAGTGCAGCGAACGCGGATAGAACAGTTCGAATCAGTAGATCATAAAACACAAGAGAGACTGGCTCGTCTAGATGAGGAAGATCTAAAACTCCTTGAGGAAGAGGAGCAGCTTGATGTGGAGGGAACGAGGACAGTTTCTCAGCAACATGACCAGCAAGTTGAGGACAGGCGGGCTGATTTTCAGAAACTCGTACAAAGGATAGAGGATGGCCGTCGGGCTGCAGAGAGCCTGGCTCAGCGTGTTGACGAAGGGCGGAAGAACATGCACGCAACGAACAGTCGTCTTGAGAGTTTGATCGATCTGCAGGAGTCGGCCCTGAAGCATGACGATCGCTATCAGGAGTGGCTGGTTCGTCGGGGTCTTTCGCACGCACCCAGGCTTGCGGAGGAGGTCAAGGTCGCCGATGGATGGGAGGCCGCAGCTGATGCGTTATTAGGGAATCGACTTGCCGGGCTGGGTGTTGGCAGTATAGAAAATACCATTGCCGATGAAACTGCGCTGCCAGCCAGCAATTTGTTTTTTATTGAGTCTGGTCCAATTTCCGAAATTGCTGATGATTTTAAAACCCTGTCGAGCATGGTACGCAGTTCACGCTATGACCTGCAGTCGGTGTTGGCAGGGGTTTATATTGCTGAAACACTGCCCGAAGCGATGCAAAGGAGAACTACTCTAAAGCTGCATGAATGCGTAGTTACGCGCTGTGGGACCGTGGTAGGAATAAACTGGGTTCGAGCACCACGCAGGCCAGATAACGAGACAGGCCTGCTGTCCAGGGAGGATGAAATAGACGGGCTGCGCGCAGAAGTTTCCCATCTCGTACCCGCTACGCAGGCGCTGGAAGATGAGCTACTCTCTGTCCGTGATCGGTTTCGACTTTTAGAACAGCAACAGCAGACCGAGCAACAAGAAGTGCACGGCTTGCGCCTTACGCGAGACGAACACCGCCAGTCTCTGGCTGATAAGGAAGCACGCTTTGCTCAGATTGAAACCAGACGACATCAGCTTGCCAGCGAAATGGAAGAACTTATCTCCGAGCTGGGTAAAACAGGAGAGGGGCTCGATGAGGCCCGTCGAAATCTTGCTTTAGCAGAAAATGAGACAGGTTCGGTTGATAGTGATCGGGAAGTCCTGCTGAAGGAAAAGCAGCAGGTATCAGATGTACTGATTCAGTCGAGGCGTGCGGTACAGGATAATCGAGATCAATTGCACCGAGCCGAGCTCGACCTTCAAGGTGTTAGGGCATCGCTTGAATCGCTCCAGGCCGGTCTTGAACGACTGACAACGCAGCATCAACAGACTGCCTTCCGACATCAGGAACTGGAGCATACGTTACGGGTTGGTGTCGAGCCAGAACAGGTTTTGAGACAGCGACTGGACGAACTGCTCGATAGTAGGATCGAAGTCGAAACTAGGTTGACTGCTGCCAGAAATGATTACGCCCAGTTTGACGAGAATCTCCGAGACACACAGGCACTGGTGTCCGAATGTGAACAAAGGGTCGCAGTAGCCAGGGATGCATTGCAAGAACAGCAATTAATAGCTCAGGAACTCGATGTGCGGATGGATACGTTGCGCGAGCAGATCGAAGCGAGCAAATACCTCCTTGAGAAACTATTGGCCGAGTTGCCGGATGACGCCGAAGAATCTCTCTGGACGGAGAAATCGCAGCAGCTGGGCGAAAAAATAGCCAAGATAGGGCCGGTAAATCTTGTGGCTATTGAAGAATTTGAAGAGCAATCTGAACGCAAGAACTATCTGGATAAACAACATGCTGACCTCGTTGAGGCTCTTGACACACTCGAGAATGCGATCAAAAAAATAGACAGAGAAACCCGAGATAGATTCAAACAGACATTTGATAACTTGAACGCTGGATTCATTGAATTTTTCCCACGATTGTTTGGAGGAGGAAGCGCTGTACTTGAACTCACTGATGGAGACTATCTGACTGCCGGTGTTACAGTGATGGCCAGGCCTCCCGGTAAGCGTAACAGTACGATTCACCTGCTTTCAGGTGGAGAGAAGGCATTGGCAGCAGTCGCCTTGTTGTTCGCATTATTCCGCCTCAATCCAGCCCCTTTTTGTATTCTTGATGAGGTTGATGCGCCGCTTGATGATGCGAATGTGGTTCGATATTGCCAGACTCTAAGAACCCTTTCAGAACGTTCACAGCTGATCGTAATAACGCATAACAAGATTACAATGGAATCCTCAGATGTGCTTCTCGGCGTAACCATGGGTGAGCCCGGAGTATCTTCTATCGTTTCAGTCGATATCGAAGAAGCTGTAGAGATAGCTGCACAATGACATGACTCTGCGACTGGCTCTGCTTACTCTGGGTGTTGTAGTACTGATACTCATTTTGGGCCTATCGTACCTGCGTTGGCGCCCCAATTTATCTCGTCTGAAAGTCCCCGTAAGAGTTTTCGGAAGGATGTTTGTGTCACCGATGGCAAATATTTTCCAACTTCTCAGAGCGCGCTTTGCCATCAGGCGGAACTCTAAAAGTGGTCAAAGAGAACCATCTCTGGTGTCTGCGGCAGACTTTGAACTGGGAGAGCAGCCCGTCTCCGGGAGCGATGAGTCGCCTGAGCCCGGGCAACAAGCTCTAGACAGAAAACGTGGAGCTGACTATCACAGGACCCGAGATATTGCTGGATTGCTACCTGAGGATGGTGTCGGCTCAGGGCCGCTGCGTATCGATTACTGGGCAAGACTTTCAGGAGATGAGTTAGTTGATCGGGATAGCGTCTTATCTCTGTATCGAGAGTATGAAATTAACCTTGAACATCCAAGAGCGGTGCATGGTCGCAGTCACCCCGGAAGGGTTTGGCTGGATCTTGAGCAGGCGGGTAGCGATGAGCTGTTCGAAGATCTTGTTGTGAGTCTTCAGCTGGCTGATCACTCCGGCCCAGTAGAAGAAACTGAATTGACACGATTTAACAGCCTTATATTTGCACTTGCGGAAGGCCTTCACCGGCGATGCCAACTCGACAGCTCAATTGAAGAAGCTCTTCCTCACGCACGACGGCTGGATCGATTCTGTAAAGCCTACGATATGCTTGCAATAGTGAATATAGAGCCAATCGGTGAAACCAGTTTTTCGGGTAAGGATGTAGAACGGGTGACGCAGAGGTCGGGTATGCGACTCGGTGACCAGAACATCTTCCATTATTACGATCCGAGAAATGGAAGCAGTCAGTTCAGCTTGGCTAACCAGTACCAGCCAGGGTATTTTTCCCACACAGACATGATTGATGGTTCATTCAGGGGAATGACAATGTTTATGAGTATCCCACGCTGTACCGAACCCTCAAGTTCCTTCCGAGAAATGCTGTCAGTAGCTGAATACCTGGCCAGTGAACTCAACGGTAGCCTGGCTGATCCTGACAGCGGACGGTTGTCACCGGCACATTTAGCGCTTATACAGCGCCAGGTCAATGGCGTTGGAGAGTCTATGAAAAGGCTGGGTGTGACACCAGGGGGAGAGGAGGCATTGCGCCTGTTCTAGGATTGATATGAAGAAAGGTTCCAGAGCCGAGATAGACAGACTGTACGGTCAGATTCGGTATCATGACTACTGTTATTATGTTCTGGATGCCCCGGAGATACCCGATGCTGAATATGATCGCCTGTATCGTGAACTGATTGCGCTTGAGGTGCGTAATCCTGATCTGGTAGCAGGCGATTCGCCTACCAAACGAGTCGGCAGTGCACCTGTTCAGAATCTCGACGAGGTGCAGCATGCAATACCGATGCTCTCCCTGAGTAACGCGTTTGCGCAAGACGAAGTCATTGAATTTGATCGCAGGTGCCGAGAGGCTCTGGGATTGGATGTTGTGGACTATGTTGCTGAGCCTAAGCTCGATGGATTAGCGATTAGCCTTCATTATGACGATGGCCAGCTGGTGCGTGCTGCGACACGAGGGGATGGAAACCGAGGAGAGGATGTAACCCACAATGCCCGCACAATCCGTTCGATTCCATTGCACCTGGTAGGCGGAGATTATCCTGATCAGCTGGAAGTTCGTGGTGAGGTCTATATGCCTCACGCAGGTTTTGCACGACTCAATGACGTGCAACGTCGTAGTGGCAGCAAACTCTACGTTAATCCACGGAATGCGGCTGCTGGCAGTTTACGACAGCTGGACCCCAGAATTACAGCCAGCCGCCCTTTAGCGTTCTACGGTTACGGTGTTGGACTGGTTAATGGCGGTACATCTCTTGAATCACAAAGCCAGGCGCTGGGCGCCCTACGACATTGGGGTATCCCGGTCAATCCACGGGTGAGTACTGTCAGCGGGGCCGAGGGGTGTATGGAATATCACGAGAATATTCTTGTCATAAGGGAGAAGTTGGCTTATGACATAGACGGTGTTGTGTACAAAGTCGACAGTTTTTCAGCCCAGGATCAACTCGGCTTTATTGCCAGAGCACCCCGTTGGGCACTGGCGCATAAGTTTCCTGCACAGGAGGAGCTTACGGTCATTCAAGGTATTGAGGTTCAGGTTGGGCGAACGGGTGCAGTTACGCCGGTGGCTCGCCTTCAGCCGGTGTTTGTTGGCGGCGTAACGGTTTCAAATGCGACTCTTCACAATGCCTCTGAAATCAGGAGGCTAGATGTCAGAATAGGTGACACAGTGATTGTTCGTCGGGCGGGTGATGTGATTCCCGAAGTGGTTAAGGTCGTGCTGGATCGTCGTATAGAAGGCACTCGATCATTTCGTTTCCCAAAGCGGTGTCCCATATGCGGGTCAGATATTGTTGGCGATGTCGATCAGGTTGTCCTTCGCTGTAGCGGTGGCCTGTTCTGCAGTGCCCAGCTGAAAGAATCTATCAAGCACTTTGCATCCAGGCGGGCTATGGACATAGAAGGTCTTGGCAGTAAGCTTGTAGATCAGCTTGTCGAGACAAGATATGTTCGTGATGTGGCTGATTTGTTTGATCTGGATCTTGAGACTCTGTTGAGCCTTGAACGGATGGGTGAAAAATCAGCCCGCAATCTGCTCCATGCGATAGATCATTGCCGAAATACAAGTTTAGGGAGGTTTCTGTTTGCACTCGGGATACCACAAGTTGGTGAAGTGACAGCCAATATATTGGCCGAACACTTTGCAACCCTCGATGGGCTTCGAGTTGCAGATCAGTCGCAACTCGAGGAAGTATCAGATGTTGGACCTGTCGTGGCAGAAGAGGTGTTGCGATTTTTTTCTCAGACTGATAATCAGCAGGTGCTTGATCGACTTCTGTTGGTCGGCGTTACCTGGCCAGACAAACAGAATTCAACAACAAGCCACAAACTGGCAGGTAAAACATTTGTCTTGACAGGGAGTCTTGATCACCTCACACGCGATGATGCCAAACAGCGACTGACTAGGCATGGTGCCCGGGTTACTGCAAGCGTTTCAGGAAAGACAGATTTTTTGGTTGCCGGTTCTGATCCAGGATCGAAGCTTGTCAGAGCGGAAGAACTAGGTATCTCGGTTCTGGATGAGACCGCATTCCTGCTCTTATTGGGGGAACATAAATAATTTGATGTCGGGAAAAAAGAGTCAGCGCTAAGATACAATCTACCTTGTACCACCATAGCCCGGAGGGCGGTTTGCCCAGACAGGACTGGGCCATAGTTAATCCCATTGTCAGGAGATATGATGAAAGACACGTTCGGTTCACGTGAAAGACTTGATGTCGGGGACGAGTCCTACGAGATTCGGGCACTCGATGCGCTTAACGATGAGTATGACATTGCGCGTCTGCCTTACTCGTTGAAGATTTTGCTGGAAAACCTGCTCCGTAACGAAGACGACTCCAGTGTCAGTGCAGAGGATATCCGTACCCTCGCCGGATGGGATCTCCAGGCAGGTGCAGCATCTGAAATCGCTTATACGCCTGCCAGGGTATTGATGCAGGATTTAACCGGCGTGCCTTCAGTAGTAGACCTGGCTGCCATGCGTGAAGCTATGACGGAACTTGGCGGTGATCCTGATCGTATTAATCCATTGTCGCCGGCTGACATGGTAATAGACCACTCTGTCATGGTAGACCATTTCGGGTCAGCTCAATCCCTAGATCTCAATGCGGAGCTCGAATACAGTCGTAACCGCGAACGGTATTCTTTCTTGAGATGGGGTCAGCAGGCTTTCAGTAACTTCAGCGTCGTTCCACCGGCAACAGGAATTGTTCACCAAGTGAACATTGAGTACTTGGCTAGCGTGGTATTCAGTCGAAAGGTGGACGGTGTGCTTCAGGCCTATCCCGACACGGTCGTGGGTACCGATTCGCATACCACTATGGTGAATGGACTTGGCGTTTTGGGGTGGGGGGTCGGCGGTATTGAGGCTGAAGCGGCTATGTTGGGTCAGCCCATCAGTATGCTGATACCCCAAGTTGTGGGGTTTGAACTGCAAGGAGAACTGCCTGAAGGTGCCACGGCCACTGACCTGGTACTGACAGTGGTGGAAATATTGCGCCAACATGGTGTGGTCGGGAAGTTTGTTGAATTCTACGGCTCCGGACTCGATTATTTATCCCTGGCTGATCAGGCAACGATTGCGAACATGGCACCTGAATACGGAGCAACCTGCGGCATTTTCCCGATTGACTCTGGAACGCTGAACTACCTGAGGCTAACAGGACGACGTGAGTCGGACATCGCGCTGGTTGAAGCCTATGCCCGGCGGCAGGGTATGTTCAGGGACGAGAACATGTCTAGTGCACAGTACACAGAGAGTCTTTATCTTGAATTGTCATCTGTTGTACCCAGTATTGCTGGTCCTAAACGTCCCCAGGACCGGATCAGCCTGTCAGAAGCGAAGAGGAAGATCGCTGAAGCCTGTATTGATGTCTCATCCGGTAAGGCCGGTGTCCCACAATCTGTCGTGTTAGAGGGACAACAGGTTGACCTTAAAGACCAGCACATCGTTATCGCTGCGATCACCAGTTGTACAAACACCTCAAACCCAGGTGTTATTGTGAGTGCCGGGCTAGTAGCAAGAAATGCGCTGGCTGCCGGTCTTAACGTCAAGCCCTGGGTAAAGACATCGCTTGCACCGGGATCAAAAGTAGTGACGGACTATTTGTCCAAAGCCGGCCTGCTCGATGCGCTTGCTCAGATAGGGTTTGATGTGGTGGGTTACGGCTGTACCACATGTATCGGGAATTCGGGTCCTTTGCCCGTCCCGGTGAGCGAAGCCATACAGGCGGGTGATCTTGTGGCCTGCTCAGTCCTTTCAGGAAATCGTAACTTTGAAGGCAGAGTGCACACTGAGGTCAAAATGAACTTTTTAGCCTCTCCACCGTTGGTCGTTGCATATGCCCTGGCAGGGACCATGGCTGTGGATTTCGAAATAGATCCGCTTGGAACCACAGCCAGTGGCCGCGACGTTTATCTGCGCGATATCTGGCCTGCCCAGGCTGAAATTGAACAGGTCATCAGTGGCAATGTGACCCGAGACCTATTTGAGGCGCGTTATTCGGATGTATTCACTGGGGATGCCCGCTGGTCGGGGATTAAGGTTGATTCTTCAAGCCTGTTTAAGTGGGACACCGAGTCTACCTATGTACGGCATCCGCCGTATTTCGAGAGCATGACCCGGCAAGTGCCCGGCATCAAGGGCGTCCGTAGAGCTCGTGTTCTGGCCAAACTTGGCGACAGCATCACGACCGACCATATTTCTCCTGCCGGCGCTATCAGTCCAGACAGCCCGGCGGGTGATTATCTTCAATCACATGGTGTAGCCCAGGCTGATTTTAATTCGTACGGGTCACGTCGCGGAAATCACGAGGTGATGATGCGCGGTACATTTGCCAACATTCGCCTACGTAACGAACTGGCTCCGGGTACGGAAGGCGGATGGACCTGCCATCAGCCAAGTGGCGAGCAGGTGACAATTTATGATGCGGCTATGCGCTATAGGGCCGAGGGCACGCCGCTGATGGTAATTGCCGGCAAAGAATACGGCACAGGGTCTTCGCGGGATTGGGCAGCCAAGGGTTCCTTATTGTTAGGCGTGACAGCTGTCCTGGTTGAAAGCTTTGAGCGAATTCATCGTTCGAATCTGGTCGGTATGGGCGTACTTCCTTTGCAGTTTCAAGCAAGCGAGGGGAGTGAGGTTCTCGGACTATCCGGGCACGAACTGTACGATCTGGATGATCTTGAGCCCGGTAAGCGTGAAATTGGTGTAACAGCGACTGATGCGGAGGGTGGAATAAAGCGATTTTCGGTGATTGTTAGAATCGATACTCCCAAGGAATGGGAATATTTTGATCATGGTGGAATCCTGCAATATGTGATACGTAAGTTGCTGAACTGAACCAGGTATTGATCAGGTTTCGATATCCCGTGCTTTATTTTTAGCGGTCCTGCTGACGATAAAGATTCCGCTGAGTACCAACACAAGTGCAGTCGGTATTCGCCAGTCAGGCACCTCATGCAGGAAAAGTATCCCCCAGGCTGCACCAAAAACCGGAATGATGTAGTTGACCTGTGAGAATGTGGTTGCGCCAACACGGTGGATCAGATAGTAGAAGATCAGAGAGGCGAGCGCGGTGGCAACAATACCCAGGATAAGAACCGAAATAACTGCCACTCCATCTGGACGCAGCGTCCATGGTTGTTCCAGTACGATGGCCATCGGTAGTACCCAGATCAGACCAGCCAGTGTAGAACCGGTCGACATGACTGGTCCGGGCAGGCGTGCAAATCGCCGGGCAAAGGTCGTTGAGACAGCGTAGCTTACCGCGCCGATAATGATGGCAAACTGTGCGATGACGCCTGTGTCAAGGCTATGTAGTGCATCGGCGCCTATTAAAATGATCAGACCGCCGAATCCGATCATGATGCCCAGCCCGGTGCCAAAATTGAAACGTTCATCGGCAATGAACAAGTGAGCAAGCATTGCTGTTGCAACGGGCATCGTTCCCATCAGAACGGCGGTAAGGCCACTGTCGATATAGACCTCGCCCCAGCTGATCAGTGTAAAAGGCAGAGCGGTACCAAATAATCCGAGTACCGCGAAAATCGTCCAGTTTTTTATGTCGGTGGGCAAACCCTGTCGTTTAAATGTGAGGTAGCCAGCCAGAATGACCACAGCGACCGCAATGCGTGCTGCTGTCAATGTGTAAGGTGGAACTGTCGAGATCGCGAGTTTTATGAAAAGAAATGAGGAGCTCCAAATCAAACCTACACCAAGGAGCAGTAAGTAGTCTCGCGGTGAGACAGCCGTGTTCATGGCTTATATGGGGTCATACTTGGCTATAAGGGCTAGCAGGTACAACAGCAGCGGTTCATGCCAAGATGTGTGGTCCCCAATAGTGTAAAGCCTGTTGTACTAATGTTCTGAATGTGGTTTTTTCGTAGCGTTCGAAAATTGTTCCAATCTGTCCAGATACTGGCGAGTACTCTTTGGCATCGGTACTCTTACGCCAGCCATATAGGAGATCAGATCAACTCCCTCAGATAAAATTCTTTTACCCCATCCATGCACTTCCTCAAGATTAGTTCTGTCGGAATTGATAGATGGTTCGTACTGTTTTATGCGTGCTGCCAGAGTGACGAATTCCGGCCAGCTATAAAAAAAATCTGGATCGCTTTTCATGATTTCGCTTTCTTGGCGTGCGGCCCGTGCGTAGTCGAGAATACCGTCTTCGGCTTTGTCGAAGCCAGGAATAGCCTTAAAGGTGGACACCATGTGGTCGGCGACATTGTCGATGGCCGCCATCGCCTGGGAGATCTTGACGTATCGACTTTCATAATACGCGGCGATCGACTGAGTGAAAACTTTTAACGGTTCACCCCAGAGTTCATCTATTCCTTCATGCCCACTTGAATGACGTACTTGTTTTCCCAGTTCCAACGCTTCCTGAAAGCACTCGCTGCACTGTGTCATCAACTCGTTGTCGGTATCGATACGAATGCCGCGCTCCTCAAGGTCGACAATACTGGTGAAAAGATCAGTCGCTCGATTAAACAGCGCGCCTGCAAGCATCGCGGCATTAACTCGCTTCCGCTCGGGGGCACGTTCACTTTCGTAGGCCTGTCTGGCTGTCTCAACTCTATTTCCAGGTGTATTGATTCCGGGCTCAGTATGGTGGAACGTGCGGCGTGTCAGAACAAGAAGAAGGTCGCGTTTGGCCGACAGGGTTTCATCGGGAGGTGGATAATAACGGATCCAGTAGCCATCATAGAAGATGTGGGGCTTGCCGTTAATCTCTTTTCGAGATCCGTTTGCGATACCTGTATTCATATTTTGAAGCGCCATGCAGTGACTGCTCTAGTTAGACAAACAAGGCGGTCAGAACGGCGCGGGTCTATTATCAAGTGTGTTACGGCGGGGTCGTTTGGGAAGAATCTGCTTCAATGGAGCGGGATTGTACGCCGACCGGTTTGAAAGGCAATAGCTGGCAGTCGTTTCATTAATCTACCAGGGTATATAACTGAGAAACAGAAAGACTATCGCCTTTTCACTGTGAATATAACGTTATTGATTCTCTGACCAGGGTGGCTCTTGGTTAGCAGGGGATACGACCGGACGGCCGGTCGAGGTGGCTGTAACACGGCCCCCAAAGAAGACATCATTGGAAAGGTCGTCGGGAGACACTGTGTTTTCATAACGGCTCACAACAGTACCGATGGCGGTTGCACCAGCCCTGACGGCTTTGTTTTGAGCAAGTTCTGATGCGGCAGTCTCAGCCCATACAAACGCACTGGAGCGATCCTGGAAATCGACCGGACCTTCTAGGCTGTGGACTCGAAAAGTTCCCTGGCTGGGTTGAGTAATCGTGATGTGTTCGCGTTGAACGACACTGCCTACAACGGCACCTATAGCATTTGCGACATCGCTGTGCTTTGGTATCTTCAAGTCGATGCCAAGCATGCGGCTTGCTGCAGGGTAATAAAACGGGGCGGGAGCACCCACGGCCACCAGAGATCGGCCAGGGTCGAAATTCACAGCGAACAGCCCACCGTCGATTGTCCCGTTGTCCATAATCCATTCAGTGAGTAATCGGTTAATTTTTTTGAATACCGCGCTTTCATTACGGGGGCCACCAGTCGCCATACAGGCTTTTATAACGGTTTCACAAATGGTACTGACGACCTTGTCATGTACAACCTGACTGACGGCAGAAGAATCATTGGGGTCAAAGCTGCCCCAGCCGTATACCTGGCGCATCTGTTTTGCCCAGATGACTGCCGCAAGATGAGCCGCTTCTGTTGACCAGTGGTTACTAAAACCGAGAACATGGGCTGCGTCCGAGGGGGTGAAGCCACTGTATATCACCATTCCTTTACGTACCATGACAGCGGCAGCCTGGGCTTGTTCGCGTGCGTCGCGATACAGGGTTTCGAGTTCGAGGGGGCGTTCAGCCAGACGCTCCCACACTAATTTTTCAACAGGTGAGAGCTGGGCGATTTGACTGCTGTCAGCGAAAAGCGGAAGAAAAAATCGGTTACTTCGCGGTGTCGGTTTAGTATCACGCTGACGTTTGAGGGACTCAATCACCCAGTCATTGTCAAATGCAAGCAAGCTCATCGGCACTACCCGGCGGGGTCCAATTCCCAGGCCTTCGCCACCGCTGAACCGTGCTTCGCTGTCACCGCCGAGCCCTACCGAGAAAACCCGGGTAGACTCAATCATTGGTCGCCACTCTCCAATCACAGTAGCGTCTGCACTGAAGACGGGAAGGCCATCGGTTACGATGGCAACATCAGTTGTGGTGCCTCCCATGTCGGCAACAATGGAGTTTTTAGTCTGGGCGAGAAATGCAGCACCCACAACGCTTGCAGCAGGTCCGGACAGTACGGTCTCTACCGGTCGTGTCAGAGCAACCGCTGCCGTAATCAGGGAGCCGTCGCCTTTAACCACCATGAGCGGTGCACTGACTCCATAATCGGATAGAAGCGCCTGCATGGTACGAATTAGTCGGTCGATATACGACACTAGAGAGGCATTGAAGGCCACAGTCACTGCCCTGCGCGGTGCACCCAGAGACGAGGCGAGTTCATGGCCGCAGGTCACAGGCCTATCAGACAGAGAATGAATCAGTTCGCGTAGAGTAATCTCATGGGCGGGATTGCGAACGCTGAACATGCTCGAAACACCAAATGCCGATACTCGATTCCTGTACTTCTCGATGGTGCGACTCGCCGTTTCCAAGTCTAGTGGCCACTTCTCTCGGCCGCCGGCGTCGTGACCACCCTTCAGTGCGACACAGGCTCCACCACGGACGATATGTTCCAGCTTCGCCCGCTCTATCTGGCTGGCAGTGTAACCCGGAAGCAGCAGACAAACGGGGGTACCACGGCCTTCGACAACGGCATTGGTTGCGAGCGTGGTCGACAGCGAGGCCAGCGTAACTTTTGAAAGAAGGTCGGAAGGAAGCTTTTTGAGTACAGCACTGATTCCAACTTCGAGCTGGCGGTGCGTGGTTAGGGATTTGCCACTGGCTACGACCTGGTTCGCGGCATCGACAAGTGCGGCATCTGTATAGGTTCCGCCTGTATCAATACCCAGACGGAGTTGCGTCTGTCCAGAGCTCTCTTCAGCCATGGAGCTACTGACCGTAGTCGAAGAATCCCTTGCCACTCTTTCTGCCCAGATAACCTGCGTCGACCATTTGTTTTAGGAGTGGGCTCGGCCTGAATTTCGAATCTCCAAACTCCTCTAGAAGAATATTCATAACGTAGAGACAAACATCGATACCGATCATGTCAGCGAGTGCCAGAGGCCCCATAGGGTGGCCGGCACCCAGTTTCATTGCTGCGTCGATCTCATCTGCACTGGCGATACCCTCGTAAAGTATGAATACGGCTTCATTTATCATAGGAACCAGCATGCGATTAACCACAAATCCTGGGCTGTCTTTTACGCTTACAGGTGTTTTGCCCAGTTCCCGGGTCAGTTCATGGACTCTAGTGAAGGTGTCATCTGAAGTCTGCAATGCTCTTATGATTTCTACCAACGCCATCATTGGCACTGGATTAAAGAAGTGCATGCCGATTACCTTGTCTGGCCTGTTGCTGACTGAAGCAAGTTTTGTCAGTGACAGCGACGATGTGTTGGAGGCAATAATGGTCTCCGGGCCGGAAACTTTGTCTATCTCCTCAAACAGGTCGAGTTTGAGAGCCATGTTTTCTGTAGCGGCTTCTATGACGAGATCGCAGTCAGCTAGGTCCGATAGATTGGTGGTGGTGCTGATTTTCCGAATTGCTGCGTCTTTCGCGTCAGCGGTAATCTTTTCTCGGTCTACTAGTCTTTGCAGGCTTTTATCAATTGTACCTAGGCCTCGGCTGGTTGCTTCATCTGACACATCCTGCATGACGATGTCATAGCCGGTGAGGGCAGCTATTTGAGATATTCCGCTGCCCATCGTGCCGGCACCGACTATCCCGATGTTGCTGATTTGCATTTTGCATGCTCCTGTTCTGATCCACGGGTACATTTACAAGGGGGCAAGGCTAACCTAAACCGGCGGCGAAACCAATGGCCGGCTGCGTTCGGGAGATTGTCGGTATACACTGCCCATTAGACGACAACTATGGTACTGATCATGAACAGTAAACAGATGATCGAGCAGCTGGTTGGATTTAACACAGTGTCTCGTGACAGTAATCTTTCTCTTATCGACTTCGTGCAGAATTATCTGAATGATCACGGTGTCGCATCAACTCGTGTCGTCAGCGACGACGGTGAGAAATCGAACCTTTATGCCACTATCGGACCGCTAGAGGAAGGTGGTGTAGTTCTATCCGGGCACACAGATGTTGTTCCTGTAGATGGTCAGGACTGGCACACGGACCCATTTCTGCTGACTGAAGACAACGGCAGGCTTTATGGTCGTGGAACTTGTGATATGAAAGGTTTTATCGGGATTGCCTTATCACTTGTACCGGACATGAAATTACTGCGGCGTCCTATACACCTGGCGCTATCATATGATGAAGAAGTAGGGTGCCGTGGTGCACCAGCCATGATTGAGCAGATGGTGACCGATCTACCCGCACCGGAAGCTGTTATCGTTGGTGAACCTACGAGCATGAGTGTAGTCACCGGGCATAAGGGTATTGTTGGTCTCAAGACAACCGTCCGTGGCTATGAGACGCATTCCAGCCAGACCAATCGTGGTGTGAGCGCGGTAATGAATGCTGCCAGACTGGTCAGTTACCTCAGTGCAATGGCAGAGCGCCTCGAGCGCGATACGCCGTCGGACAACGGATTTAACCCTCATCATACCAGTATCCATGTGGGCGTTATTAATGGCGGCACCGCGATGAATATCGTTTCACGCCACTGCGAGTTTGTTTGGGATGTCCGCAATATTCCTGGAGATGATCCGGATGCTTTGATTGAAGAGTTCGAAAAATATTGTAAGGAAGAAGTGTTGCCTGAGATGCGGCAGCGATGGTCGGAGTGTTTTATTCAGACAGAAGTCATTGCCCGTGCGCCGGAATTTTCACCAAAGGGGTCTGCAGCGCTTGAATTGGTGCAAGCCATTACCGGAACTCAGGATACCAGCCGAGGCGCCTATGTCGCCGAAGCCGGACAATTCCAGGCCGCAGGGTTTCCAACGGTAATGTGTGGACCAGGCTCAATTGACCAGGCGCATCAACCTGATGAGTTCATCAGTCTCGAGCAGGTTGCACAGGGGGAGTCATTCCTACGTCGACTGATTCAAGATCTATCGACTTGAGGAGTGGCGATTTAGGTCGATAGCAGTTCTGAAACCAGCTGAGCGACCTGTAAGCTGCCGTTGAGAGTCTGCTGCCGACAGGCAGGTTGGACAGCCAGTAAATTCTCCAATTCACTGAGCCAGTCGCCCGACATGTAGTCTTGTGCTGACAGTAAAATTCCATCCGTGTTGTGCTGGAGAAAATTAACCAGTGCTTGCATTTCAGGATAATCCTCCCGCACGAAATAGCCAAATCGCACCTGGCTTTGGTAGATCTCAGCGATGGTGCTGTAACCTGCCTTGCCGATTACAGCATCGGCCGCATTGATCAGGTCGGGGTGATAGTGGCTGCTGTTTGCAGGAAGAAGACGAACATTCGGTGCCGCCCATTCTTTTCTTGCTTCAATGCCGGCAATCACGAAGTCTATTGTACTGAAATCTCGGTGGAGCCTGCTTACGAACGGGTATTCCTGGGGTACACCACCCATAGTCAGAAATACCATCGACCTTTTACTTTGTAGTCCCAGTGCTTTTCGGGTGTTGTCCCTGTTCTGTCGTGGGGAGCGGGCAATTGGGTTGACATGAATCGCGCTACTTACCGGATTGCACACGGGTTGTGCTTGGATATGAACCTTGGCATTGGTAAAGACCTGCTCTAGCGCGTCAGCGTATGTCAGGAATGCCGGATGCCCTTGAGCGAGTGACCTGTAGATCCAATCCCAGGTGAAGTTCTCGATCAGAACACTGGGAAGGCCAGCTGCCCGTGCGACTGCTATGCCCATCGGTGCAATGTCGCAGATGACCAGTTCACAGTGTGTATCGGTTAGTTTGTTGGCCAGAGCATTAATTTGCGTGGATTTGAACGGTATCTCGTCGGCCAGTGCTTCCAGAGTACCGGGAATATCTGTATTCAATGCATCATGTTGAACTAAGCCGATATCGCAGTTCAGTTGATGAAATCGGAAATCATCGAGGGTGCCGGAGAAATACCACTGAGGGATTGAGGAGAAGATCTCAAACCGCACTTCCGGCCTGATATCGGTCAGGGCTTTGGCGACCGCACAAGCACGGGACGCATGACCAAACCCATGAGAAGTCACGAACAAGGCGACTGAGCGAAAGCTGTATTGTTCTACCACGCCCTAAACCAGGCAGATCGACAAGTTGCTCTATTATTGATTGAAGTATTGATCCAGAAACTCAGTAAACCCTATGCGATCTGCTTGTTCCATTGCCCGCTGACGGTCGATGGAGTCCATGGCGTCCTGTGACATCTGGTGGAGTTGTTCCGCGGGAAGGTTCAGATTGTCAAAGTATTCTCCCGTCCTAACAGTCTGAGCCAGTGCAAAATTGAAGAAGTTATCGTCGTGTTTTCGCATGGCTTCAAGGACCTGAGCCGAAGGAGTGAGGCTTGAGTCGTTGAACTTATCCTGCTGTCTACGTACCGTATTGCTGTAACCCTTGCCGCCATGCTGATCGAGAAATTCGGCCAATATTTTGAAATGACTCATCATGCTGCTGCCCAGTTTGGTCAGTTTCTGATTTCCGATGGTCAGGAAGAGATCGGGATCACGGCCTCGTTCGACAACTTGTTTTAGTGTGGTATGGCAATCTTGCTGTTCAGCGGCAGACATTGGTGGGCTATCTGAGAGCAAACAGTAAAGCAGGAAAAGATCGAGGAAGAGAATTTGTGAGTGGTCAATGCCAATCGGCAAAAAGGGGTTGAGGTCTATACTTCGCAGTTCAACATATTCAACACCGCGCTTTTGGAGGGCATAAGTTGGTTTCTCACCGGTTTGAATGGTTCGTTTGGGGCGTATCGATGCGTAATACTCGTTTTCAATCTGTAGCAGGTTGGTGTTCAGTTGCCTGTATTCACCGTCGACCCGAAGGCCGATCTCCTCATAAGGAGGGTAGGACTCAGTCGTCGCCCGAGTCAGTGACTCGATATAGGTTTCCGTACTGTCCAGGTTAACTTTAATAGCCGCCTGAGCATCACTCTGATAGCCGAGATCACTCAAACGTAGACTGGTTGCGTAGGGGAGGTAATAACTCGACTCACCCAAGAGTTCCAGATGGTGGTCTCTGTCGTCAAGAAATGTTCGACAGACAGCGGGTGATGCACCGAACAGATAGGATATGAGCCAGCCGTAGCGGTAGACGTTGCGTACAAGACCGAAGTAGCCTTCGGACTTGAAATCCTGGAGTGGTACGGTTGAACCACAGATTGTCCGCCAGCTGCGCCAGAAATCGTCGCCAATTGAGAAATTGAAATGAATACCAGCAATGGTTTGCATCAACTTGCCATAACGGTGAGCCAGACCAATTCGATAAATGGTCTTCATACGCCCGACGTTTGATGTTCCGTAGTTGGCGATGGAAATACTGTCTTCCCCATGCAGTATGCACGGCATACTGTTAACCCATAGCAATTCATCTCCAAGATTACGGTAGGTAAATTGGTGAATGTTGGTCATGTCCTGCAGCAGTGTTTCCGTGTCTCGATGTGGGGGGGTAATGAGCTCAATTAAGGCCTCTGAGTAATCCGTAGTAATGTAAGGATGGGTCAGGGTTGATCCCAGACGAGAGGGGTGTGGCCGTTGAGAAATGATACCTTCCTGATTTACGCGGAGACTTTCTTTTTCTAGCCCTCGGCGAATGCTGAGGAGGCTGCTTGCAGCACCTGCCTGCTCGATCTTTCCCAGAGTCCGTGTTAGCGTTTGGGTCATGGAATCTTAATCCGGGGCAGAAGTCTGGCGACTGGTATCAGGAGACAATCGAGGTCGATACTGTTGGTCGAGAGACTCGTGAACTCACAGGGTTGATTGACCAGTTTGTCGCTCGATCAGATATGCAGACAGGGTTATGCCACATTTTTTTACAACACACCAGTGCATCGTTGCTGTTATCAGCAAATACCGACCCGGTGGTACAGGTAGACTTGGAGCATTTGATGCAGCGTATCATTCGAGATGGCGATCCGGTTTGCCGGCATGCCAGCGAAGAATCTGACGACATGTCGGCCCATCTTCGTTCGGTGTTGACTGGAAGTTTCCTGACCTTGCCAGTGGTTGAACACTGGCTGGGACTTGGTGTGTGGCAGGGTGGATATCTTTGGGAGTATCGATATCAAGGTCGCAAACGGTGCCTAGTCTTGACTATCCAGGGTGAGATCAGAGCTTTATGAATCGAATGAGTTCAGTGCTTGGTAGCCAGAACGTGGCCGCAGCCCACCGTTACAGTGTTGCACCGATGATGGATTGGACTGACCGGCATGAACGTTATTTTCTGCGCTTGATCACGCATCGAGCGATGTTGTACACGGAGATGATCCCTGCGGCAGCGCTGTTACATGGTGATCGAAACCGCTTACTTGTACATAGCGCGGCCGAGTATCCTCTAGGGCTGCAACTGGGGGGTAGCAATCCCCGTGAGATGGCTCTTTGTGCTCGCTTCGGTGAAGCAGCGGGATTCAATGAAATTAATATGAATGTGGGCTGTCCGAGTTCGCGTGTCCAGTCTGGCCGTTTCGGAGCATGCCTGATGGCAGAACCAGAACTGGTGAGCGATTGTTTCAGCGCTATGGCATCAACGGTCCGTATTCCTGTCACCATCAAATGTCGCATAGGCATTGATGACCGAGACAGTTACGAAGATCTTGAATCGTTTGTTACTACACTTGTAGATGGTGGTTGTCGCACATTCATTGTTCATGCCCGCAAGGCCTGGCTAACCGGTTTAAGTCCCAAACAGAACCGCGAAGTACCCCCGCTGCACTACAACATAGTGTATCGGCTGAAGCAAAACTACTCTGATCTGGAGATTATTGTCAATGGCGGAATCTGTAGCATTGAAGCTGCTCACTCTCATCTAGAGCACGTCGATGGTGTGATGGTTGGACGAGAGGCCTACCAAAATCCTTTTTCACTCGCCGATGTTGATGGGGAACTGTTCGGTGTAAAAACTCCGTCACTAACGCGCTGGCAGGTGCTGGACCAGTACAAATCCTATATAGCCAGTGAAATTGAGTCTGGCACTCAGCTTAAACACATGTCTCGACATATGCTGGGTCTTTTTGCGGGACAGGTGGGCGCCCGGGCCTGGCGCCGGTATCTGAGCGAGCATGCAGTTCGCCACGGTGCAGGCCTAGAGGTCATCGAAGCGGCCGAACGTATTGTGCGGCAGAAGATGCAGCACGCGGCATAGATGTTTTGAGTTCTGTCGTTTCGATTGAGAACTCTGCGTAGGCCGAATCATGATTCAAAAGAAAACCACCCTATTAAGTGTGTCGGCTCTGCTGGTGCTTTTGGCCTTTACCATAGTGCTGACAGCATTGGCGCTGAATACCGTCAATTTACGCAGCAGCTTTGCCGAATACATCACTCAACAGACTAAAAGAAACGTCACCATCGGGGGTGACGTTGAGATGGATCTTGGATTTAGTGAGTCTGGTTCGTTGTTACTGACCCTCAAGACAGAGGACGTGGTGGTCTATAACAATCCCGATTTCAGTGCTGAGCCTATGCTCCATGTGCCATGGGTTGAACTTGAACTCGGGCTGTTGTCAATTCTGACAGGAGGGTTCGATGTCTATGGTTTACTGATCGAGCGTCCTAGGTTCGATCTTGTCCGACTAATCGACGGACGTTCAAACTGGCAAGATATTGGGATTCTTGCTGTTCTACCCGCTAATCAAGTGAACGTATACGCGGGCGTGGTTCATTGGCGCGATCGTATGACTCAGCAGGCGGTAACGCTAGCCGACCTGTCTTGGCGTTCGAGCAGATCCGAGACTGACCCGACAATCTCCTGGCAGACTTCATTTCAACTCTTGTCGGAGGTGTTTCGCTCGCCGTTAGCTGTGCGTCTATCGGCAAATACTCCAGTTAAACCTGGTCAATCGAGTGACGTGGAATTGAATGAAGTTGTTGGTAATGTGACAGCGCCTGGATTGGTGTTGAGTATGAGACTGCCAGAGATGAGCGTGAGCATAGACAGCGGCAGGATCCATGTGGCGGAATCAGTAGTGACTATCGCTGCCGCTGGTGCTGAAGTCGCTTTGAAAATTGCCGATCTGAATATAGATACCAGCGCCCGACAGATCAGGGCCGCACTGCTCGACGCAGATTGTTTTATCGGTCGATTCCCGTCCACTATTACTGCTGATGCAATTGCCATCGATCTGTCCAACCAGCGCATTGTTGTGCCGAAGGTGGCCGTGACTTGGCTGGATACAGAACTCTTTGGAGATTTGTCAGCTACCTGGGCAGAAGGAGAGCCAGAGGTTTTGGCTGACTTCGATATACCGTCGGCAGATGTTCAGGCAATTCTGCGTAATGCCGGCGTTGCGCTGTCGGATTTTGTGTCGAGCGGACTTCGTCCGATATCTCTGAGTGGAAAGGTGCGTTTGCAGGAGAATCAGTGGGCTTTAGATGGCCTCACTGTAAAGGCGGACGATACCATCGTCACGGGATGGGTCAGGAACCACAGAGAAGATTCAGCAGCCTGGACATTTGCTCTGGAATCAGACGATTTTCTCCTGGTCGATAAGGCGGAAGATGGTTCTCGCTCTATTACTTCTGCGGGTGTGCTTGTCGGTTTGTTGGCCGACCGGCTTTCAAATCTTCCAGCAGATGTGACGGCAACGGGAAGTATCGTTGTCGGGCACCTGTGGATTGACCAGATGCTGACGAAACATGTGATCGCACAGATTCGCTCCAAAGGAAAAATAATGTCCATTGCTCCATTGTCGGGTGAGCTTTACGAAGGTACTGGCAAGCTGTTTTTGTGGCTAGATCGTCGTGCCGAGTCGCCCCTAATTCTTGTCCGCCAAGCAGTAGGTGATTTCAATTTGGGAAAACTGCTGCGCGATGCGGACGATATAGCTGGTATAGAAGCATCAGCTGATTTTGAATTAGTCCTGGCGGTGGAGGGAAGGACTGGCGCTGAATTACTCAAGAATGCCCGTGGGGTTGCCACGGTTGACCTGCGTAACGGGGAGCTTTCGGTAGAGTTGTTCAAGCAAGTTTTAGGGAGTTTCAATACCCAACTGGTCAGAGCGATCAGCGCGCAGTTGCCTGAACTTAAAGTCGAGCAGGCATCGACAACCATTCGAATCGATCGCGGTATGGTTCAGAACCAGGATTTTAGATTTGTTGGCCCTGAATTCTGGATGGAAGGTAAGGGTTCACTGTCCCTGTCTGCCGGTGCTATGGATTATAGAATCCTGCTTGCTCTTGAGAATGATCTAAGCAGAGATTTAGGCGGTATACCAGTCATTCCATTCCAGATCACAGGGTCAGTAGGTGATCCCAAGATTACTCTAGATGTCCAGGAACTGGTGCGATTCAAAATTGAACATGAACTCACCGGCGTTTTGCCGCGACCATCCAGCGTATTACCCGATCAGGCCGCAATCACGTTGATCCAGCAACTCGAACGGCAGATTACAAACCTTCAACAGACGCTAGATTCGGAATGAAATCTAGAGTTGGACTTCTATTATTAGATTAGCTCAGGTGTTGTTTCTGTTATGATTTGCTGTAACTTCTAGCAGCTACCTCAACAGTCGCCGATTTCCTCGGTCTTAAATTGGAGAACGTTATGAGCGGTGAAAAGCTCAATAAAGTCAGTGCTCGTATCACGCAGCCGCCTTCCCAGGGTGCGTCCCAGGCAATGCTCTATGCCACTGGCATGTCACGTGAAGACATGGACAAGGCCCAGGTCGGTATTGCTAGTGTTTGGTGGGAGGGCAATCCCTGCAATATGCACTTGAATGATCTCTCTGCGGAGATTAAACGTGGAGTTGAAGAGGCGGATCTCATTGGTATGCGTTTCAATACCATCGGTGTCAGCGATGGTATTTCGATGGGCACAGAGGGCATGTGTTATTCGCTCCAATCCCGGGATCTCATTGCCGATTCCATAGAAACTGTTATGGGGGGGCAATGGTACGATGCGCTGGTAACGGTGCCTGGTTGCGACAAAAACATGCCAGGCGTCATGATGGCAATGGGTAGAGTGAATAGACCCTCAATTATGGTCTACGGAGGTACGATTCAACCCGGAATCGCCAGCAAACAGGTTGTTGATATCGTTTCAGCGTTCCAGAGTTACGGAGAGTTTATCGCTGAGAAAATAACAGACGATGAACGTGAAGCTATCGTCAGAAATGCCTGTCCAGGGGCTGGTGCCTGTGGCGGCATGTATACCGCCAATACTATGGCAAGTGCGATTGAGGTCATGGGTATGTCACTGCCTTACAGCTCATCCAATCCGGCAGTGGATTCCAGTAAGACTGAAGAGTGCTTTAGAGTGGGTGCGGCCATCAGAAAGTTGATGGAACTTGATCTTAGGCCACGCGATATTATGACGCGGGATGCATTTGAAAACGCTATGGTTATCGTCTCTGCCTTGGGGGGATCAACAAATGCTGTGCTTCATTTGATTGCTATTGCCCGTTCTGTAGATGTTGATCTGACGCTAGACGATTTCCAGGCGGTAAGTGATCGAATACCGTATCTTGCTGATCTGAAGCCAAGTGGGCGTTACGTGATGGAAGACCTACACCATGCCGGTGGCATTCCGGGCGTTATGAAGTATTTACTCAGCGAGGGGTTAATCAGCGGGGACTGTATGACCGTAACTGGTTATACGGTTGCCGAGAACCTGGAGACTGTACCGGAGCTAGAACCGGGGCAGGCCATAATTCATTCCCTGTCCAATCCGATCAAAAAGACTGGCCACTTAAGAATTTTGAAGGGCAATCTGGCGCCGGGTGGTGCCGTGGCTAAAATCACCGGTAAGGAAGGTGAGCAGTTCAGCGGTCCCGCCCGTGTGTTTGACTGTGAGGAGGATATGCTATCCGCCCTTGAAGAAGGACGTATACAAAAGGGCGATGTCATTGTTATCCGCTATGAGGGGCCCAAGGGCGGGCCCGGTATGCCGGAAATGCTGACACCAACATCTGCCGTGATGGGAGCTGGTCTGGGCGACGATGTTGCACTGATCACTGATGGTCGTTTTTCTGGTGGTTCTCATGGATTTATCATCGGCCATGTCGTCCCTGAAGCCCAAGAAGGTGGCGCCATAGCTTTGTTGCGTGATGGGGACGCGATCAACATTGATGCTGTCGCGAATTCAATCACCGTCGACTTGAGCGCCGAAGAGTTGGCCGAACGGTTATCAGAGTGGACAATGCCGCCTTACGAAGCTGTTCGGGGCACACTCTACAAGTACATCAAGAACGTCAAGACAGCCAGTGAGGGCTGTGTAACCGACGAATAGAGTGTAGGGGTATTCTCTCGTTGCCACCAAATGTCAGTTCAGACTGATCTTGATCGCCGCCGCCGCAGCGATTGGTGCAAGACACAGCGCAAGAACTGCCATTGCACTTAATAAATAGATCTGCCCGGCAATAGGTAGACCAAGTTCGGCGTTCTGTACTGCGGTACTGCCAAATACCAGCACAGGTATGTAGAGTGGCAGAACAATCAGGCTCAATAGGACACCGCCGCGTCGCGTGCCGACGGTCAGTGCGGTTCCAACGCTACCTACCAGACTTAAGATCGGTGTGCCAATTAAGAGCGTCAGTAGCAGCACTGCTGTAGAAAGGCCAGTCAGCTGCATCATCGGTGCAAGTAGGGGTGTGACTAATAGTAGAGGGAGACCGGTAACACACCAGTGTGCCAGGATTTTGCCCAGAATTAGAAGTGGTACGGGTCCAGTAGTTAGAACCAGTTGCTCCAGTGATCCATCGTCGAAATCCGACCGGAAGAGTCCTTCTAGTCCGAGTAATGTGGCCAGCAGGGCTGCGATCCAGATTACTCCGGGGGCAAGTGCCTGCAGTTGTGTTGGGTCCTGACCGATCGCAAGTGGGAACAGTGTGAAGACGATGACGTAGAACACGACGGAATTCGCTGCATCTGCCCGATTGCGTATCGCGATCATAACGTCGCGCCGGATAATCGCTGTGAAAAGTGCAAATAGCCCGGTGCGATTCATGTGGATAAGTGCAGGCTCTTGATGTTCCTGCCTTCAAACTGTAGATGCTGATGTCCTGTCAGCACGATTAGCCCACCATCATCCAGGTGCCGGCTAAACCGTGATCTGGCTATATCAATCCCATCCTGATCGATCGCAGTCAGTGGCTCATCTAGGATCCAGATCGATGCCCGGGTAATGAAAAGCCAGGCCATTGCTACTCGTCGGCGTTGACCTGCTGAAAGATGGATGCAAGGGACATCACGAACCAAGGAAAGGCCAGATTGAGTCAAGGCCTCACCGATTTGGGAGCTGACAGAAAAGCCCTTGATAGCAGCTAGGCATGACAAGTTTTCAGCGGGACTGAGTTCAAGTTTAATGCCGTTGCTGTGGCCGATGTAGGCGAGGTGTTCGTAATAAGTCGAACGACAGGTTCGAATATCCTCTGATTGCCACAGTACAGTGCCATTGTCGGGTTGTGTGGTGCCGCAAAGGATTCGAAGCAGACTGGTCTTTCCTGATCCATTGGATCCCTGGATGTGTAGAATTTCTCCCGCATCAATCGTCAGGTTCAGGTCGGTGAACAACGCTCGCTCTCCACGAATGCACGTAATTTCGTGTGCTGTCAGCACGTGCAGGGACCACGTCGGACGTTCAGGTTGACCAAGGGTATCAGTAGAATCATGTGTTAGATTATTCTGGACTAGTAGCTGGACCGGATAGGTGAATTACGGGCGGTAGGCATAATCTCGTACGCAAGGATCACAATTGGTGGCCACATAGACCTTATAATCTAACTATCCAATTGGCGATAATGGCATTATGCACTTAGGCAAACCCTACAGTGCACTGGCACTATTATCAACGTAAATGCTGAGACTATCATCCGGATTTCCAAGTTGTTTTGATGGTCGGTGAGGAAATAGATGCGGCTTGATTATGAGTGACTCTATAAATTGACTACAACAAGCACGAGGCGGAAAAAGCGTTTCGGTCGTAACAGAACTAGACAGGTCGGCGAGGAGGATCGACAGTCGGTTCTAGAGGCTCTCGGTGATATGCCTATTCAGCGTGATTTGCTGATCGAGTATTTACATAAGCTGCAGGATCGATATAGCCATATCTCTGCTGGACACATCGTTGCATTGGCAGATTTGATGAAGCTTGCGCCTGTTGAGATTTACGAAGTTGCTACGTTCTACCATCATTTCGATGTTGTTGCCGATGGCCAACCGATACCGCCGGCTCTTACCGTTAGAGTGTGTGAATCAGTGACGTGTGAACTTTTCGGGTCAGAGTTGCTGGTCAGCTCGCTTCAGGCAAGTTTGGGGGATGATGTCAGGGTCCAGCGAGTCCCCTGCGTGGGCCGCTGTGACGAGGCGCCTGTGGCCGTCGTGGGAAAGAACGCGATTCCAAGGGCAACTGTGTCGCAAGTGTCCGATGTGATTCGGGAAGGCAACACCGCAATCACAGTGCAGCCTGACTGGATCAGTATTGAGGAGTACAGGCGAGGCGATGGATACAAGACTTACGAGGCTTGTCGTGCTGGGTCTCTGACTCACGAACATATTCTTGACGAACTAGAAAGCTCTGGATTGCGGGGCTTGGGCGGAGCTGGATTTCCTGCTGGAAGGAAGTGGCGGATCTTGAAGGATCAGCCAGCACCTCGACTGATGGCCATCAACATAGATGAAGGCGAGCCCGGTACATTCAAAGATCGTTATTACCTAGAGCGAGATCCTCATCGATTCATCGAAGGTATGCTGATTGCGGCCGAGGTAATTGGTATCGACTGTTGTTATCTTTATGTGCGTGATGAATATCCGGGTGTGCTGCAGATACTCGAGGATGCGATTAAAGAACTGGGCTCGGTATTCGATAATCAATTACCGGAGGTTCATATTCGGCGAGGGGCTGGTGCGTATATATGTGGTGAAGAGTCAGCGATGATCGAGTCAATCGAAGGCAAGCGCGGCATGCCGCGTCTGCGACCTCCATACGTTGCGGAAGTTGGTCTATTCGGCAGGCCTACGCTTGAGCACAACTGTGAAACACTCTACTGGGTTCGAGACATACTCGAGCATGGTGCGGACTGGTTCTCAGGCCAGGGCCGACGTGGACGACACGGGTTACGGTCTTTTTCTGTCAGTGGCCGTGTCAAGAAACCAGGCGTTCACCTGGCTCCGGCTGGAATCAGTGTGAGAGAGTTGATTGAGGAATTCTGTGGTGGGATGCTGGATGGTCATGCATTTAACGCATATTTTCCAGGTGGTGCTTCAGGAGGAATCCTTCCCGCTTCGCTGGGTGATGAGCCGCTCGACTTTGATACGCTGCAGGCGCACGGTAGTTTTATCGGCTCAGCTGCCGTGATCATCTTGTCCGACCAAGATAGTCCCAGGCAAGCGGCCCTGAATACAATGCGATTCTTTTCGCACGAATCGTGTGGTCAATGTACGCCCTGTCGCGTGGGTTGCGATCGGGCGGAGCGTCTGATGGAGTTGCCACATTGGGATACAGAACTCCTCGAGGAATTGGCCTGTGTCATGGAGGATGCGTCTATTTGCGGTTTAGGTCAGGCAGCGCCGAATCCTATACGTACGGTAATTCGGTATTTCCCAGAGGAGGTGGGTGCAGAATGAATAGATTGGGAGACCAGGAAGTAGCTCCGATTAGCTTTGTGCTTGACGGCCATTCGGTTACTGCCCAGCCACAAGAAACCATCCTCCAGGTCGCAAAGAAGAGCGGTGTTGACATTCCCCACTTGTGTTACTCAGAAGGGTTGCGGGCTGACGGCAACTGCCGGGCCTGTATGGTTGAAATTGAAGGTGAACGCGTGCTGGCGCCGGCGTGTTGCCGGCAACCGACTGAAGGGATGAATGTTCAGTCAACAAGTGACAAAGCATTGCGCTCTCAGTCGCTTGTCCTGGAATTGTTGAAGGGCGAAGTGGGCCCTGCCCGCCACAGTCCGATCTCGGAGTTAGAGTATTGGTGTGACAGTCGTGGATTGTCTGAGAGTCGATTTGGTGGCCGGACGCAACCACTTGCCGACCAGTCACATCCGGCAATAACCGTCAATCTTGAAAGTTGTATCCAATGCACCCGTTGTCTGCGAGCGTGTCGAGAAGAACAAGTCAACGACGTAATTGGGCTGGCATACCGGGGTGCCCGCGCTGAGATCGTTTTTGATCTTGGTGATGGTATGGGTGACAGTTCTTGCGTGGGCTGTGGTGAGTGTGTTCAGGCCTGTCCAACCGGGGCTCTGATGCCCTCGGGGAACGTGGCGCAGGAAAGTGGTGATACCACTGTGGACTCGGTGTGTCCGTATTGTGGTGTGGGGTGTCTACTGACTTACCATATTAAAGACAAGAAAATAAAATATGTTACGGGCCGTGATGGGCCAGCTAATCATGGAAGACTGTGTGTTAAGGGGCGTTATGGGTTTGACTATGTCAGTCACCCGGACCGAATTACGCAGCCGCTGATACGGCGAGAGGGAGTTGCAAAGGGCTTGACCGATCAGTTTGACCCGAAAGATCCTCTGAAGACTTTTAGGCCGGTAGGTTGGGATGAAGCCCTCGATTTTGCAGCTCAGGGGTTTAAGGCTATCTTGTCAGAGAACGGTCCAAATGCGCTCTCCGGATTTGGATCGGCCAAAGGCAGTAACGAAGAGGCTTACTTGTTTCAAAAGCTGATCCGCACCGGCTTTGGCAGCAATCACGTTGATCATTGCACCCGACTGTGTCACGCATCGTCCGTTGCAGCTTTGTTGGAAGGAATAGGGTCTGGTGCTGTATCCAATCAGGTGGCTGATGTTGCGCAGGCAGAGGTCATAATTGTTATCGGTGCCAATCCGACTGAGAACCATCCGGTTGCGGCGACATTCATGAAAAATGCCGCACAGAAAGGCGCTACCTTGATTGTGATGGATCCGCGTAAAAACCAGCTAGCACGTCATGCTACTCATTATCTCCAGTTTCGCCCAGATACTGATGTCGCGTTATTGAACGCGATGATCCACACCATTATCGATGAGGGTCTGGTTGATGAGCAGTTTATCGCTGAACGCACCACGGATTTCGACCTGGTACGTGAAAATGTTAAGGACTTCAGTCCTGAGAATATGGCGGAGATTTGTGGCATAGATGCTGAGGCGATTCGCTGCGTTGCCCGCGCCTATGGCCAGTCGCGCCGCGCTATGATTTTTTGGGGAATGGGTATATCACAACATGTGCACGGTACGGATAACGCCCGTTGCCTTATCGCGTTATCCATGATGACCGGTAATATTGGGCGTCCGGGTACAGGATTACACCCGCTGCGAGGTCAGAACAATGTACAGGGTGCGTCTGATGCCGGTCTGATTCCTATGATGTTCCCGGACTACCGTCGTGTAGACGACCCCGAAGCATTGGCGTGGTTCTCGGATTATTGGGGTACTGAACTTGATTCCACCCCAGGTCTAACTGTTGTCGAGATTACTGATGCCGCACTTTCCGGACAAATCAAGGGGATGTATATCATGGGTGAAAATCCGGCTATGTCTGATCCGGACCTGAACCATTCCCGTGCGGCGTTGGCGAAGCTGGAGCACCTGGTTCTACAGGATCTGTTTCTGACTGAAACCGCCGCATTCGCGGACGTGATTTTACCGGCCTCCGCGTTCCCCGAAAAAACGGGCACATTTTCAAATACAGATCGACGTGTTCAATTGGGTCGGCAGGCGCTCGATCCACCTGGCGATGCGCGTCAGGATCTCTGGATCATTCAGCAAATTGCAAAACGGTTAGGGTTGAAATGGGAATACGCCGATGTTCGCGACGTTTTTAATGAAATGCGTGATGCAATGCCAAGTATTTCCGGCATGACCTGGGAAAGACTGGAAAGTGAGCACAGCGTAACCTATCCATGTGAGAAAGCGTCCGATCCGGGTCAGAGTGTGGTTTTCGAAGAAAGTTTCCCGACCGCAGACGGTCGTGGACGATTTGTGCCGGCTGACCTCAAATCGGCCGACGAAAAACCAGACCAGGATTATCCTTTTGTGCTGATCACGGGCCGGCAATTGGAGCACTGGCACACCGGGGCTATGACCCGTAGAGCGAGTGTTCTCAACACTATTGAACCCGGCGCCGTGGTCTATAGTCATCCAGACGATTTAGACGCGCTTGGAATGAAAGATGGAGACCTGGTGAAGGTTTCGTCCCGGCGAGGTGAGATCATGGCGCCTTGCCGATCAGACGATGGTTTGCAGCCTAAATCCATATTCATTCCGTTTTGTTACCAAGAGGCGGCAGCCAATCTACTGACCAATGCAGCCCTGGATCCGGTCGGGAAAATTGCTGAAGTAAAATACTGCGCGGTTAATCTAACCGCTCCAAATTGAACGGGATTTCAATGACTGGAATTATTGACGGTAAGGCGTTTGCTGCAGAACTTAGAGGACGCGTAGCGACTGCCGTGAGCCACCTAGAATCAAGCCATGGGCTGATTCCTGGGCTCGCTGTGGTGTTGGTCGGTGAAGATCCTGCCAGTGAGGTTTATGTCCGAAATAAGGGCAAACAGACTGTGGAAGTCGGTATGGCATCGTTTGAACACCGACTGTCTGATCAGACAACCGAGCGCGAACTTCTGGTGCTGATTGATCAGCTTAATAGTGATCCAACGGTCCATGGAATTTTGGTCCAGTTGCCACTGCCTGCTCAGATCAATACCCATGCGGTGATTAATGCGATCGATCCAGACAAAGATGTTGATGGATTTCACCTGATCAATGTCGGACGATTAACCACGGGTGAATCTGGACTGGTCCCCTGCACGCCGCTGGGCTGTATGATGCTGCTGCGTGCGTATGCCGGTGATTTGTCGGGTCAGAATGCGGTGATTGTGGGCAGATCGAATATTGTCGGTAAGCCGATGGCTGCTCTGCTCCTGGCGGCGCACTGTACGGTGACAGTCGCACATTCTCGCACGAAAGATCTGACCGATGTCTGTCGGCAGGCAGATATACTCATTGCAGCAGTGGGTAGAGCCGAGATGATACAGGGGGACTGGATAAAACCAGGCGCAACGGTAATCGATGTGGGGATCAATCGTATCGATGGCGAAAACGGCAAGAAGCGACTGGTGGGTGATGTGGAGTTTGCATCGGCCAGTGCCGTGGCCGGTGCAATTACACCGGTGCCCGGTGGAGTGGGACCAATGACGATCGCGTGTTTGTTGCGTAATACGGTTCAGGCAGCCTGTGCCGTCAATGGGATCGACTTCACTCTGGAATAGAGATCTACCTGAAGTTACGTGACCGGTTGGTAAGGTTTGCCAGCAGACTGCTGTGATCCAGCAATCGATGGGCAATCAGGTGTAAAACATCACCATCACGTTGAACTTCTCCCACCGCGCCGAGTAGGTGGGCGCCAAGCAGTTCCCGCCGCTGTTTTTCAGCCAGGTGTTTCCACACAACCAGATTAATATTGCCAGTCTCATCCTCAAGAGTGACGAACGTAACACTGTTAGCGCTGGCAGGGCGTTGTCGAGTGATTACCAGGCCAGCAACCTGAGCTTTTTGGCCGTTGGTTTTCTGGTAGACCTCAGCGCTTGTGGAGATACCCAGTTGGTCCAGTTCGGAACGCAGTAGAACCAGTGGGTGTGGTCCCAGGCTGAGACCAGTACTGCCATAGTCCGCTTGAATCTCTTCGGCGGTACTCGGTGTGCGCAGCAGGGGAGATCCTTCAGGTACCTGCATGTTTTGAAAGATTGGGTTACTGTCTTTTAGACCTGAAACTGCCCAAAATGCCTGCCGACGGTGACTATTTACCAGGTTGGATAGAGCATTTGCTCCAGCCAGTGCCTGGAGATCCGATTTACTGAGACCACCTCGTTGAGAAAGGTCATGTAGGTTCTGGAAAGGTATCTGGCCCCGGAGTCGAACCAGTCGTTGTGCGCCTGGCAGCGTGAATCCTTTTACCATTCGAAGCCCTAGCCTTATAGCGAGCTGATCGTTTTTTTCCTCTAGAGTACAGTCCCAGTTGCTAGAAAGTGCATCTACAGGTTGTATAACAACGTTGTGACGACGGGCATCCTGTACCAGTTGCGCAGGGGCATAAAAACCCATTGGCTGGCTGTTCAATAATGCGCAGGTAAATACCGCTGGATAATGATGTTTTAGCCATGCGGAGATATAGACCAGTAGTGCAAAACTGGCAGCATGGGATTCGGGGAAACCATACTCGCCAAAGCCCAGAATCTGGCGGTAGATGTTGCGAGCGAAAGTTTCATCATAGCCGCGTTTTCGCATGCCGTTGATCAGCTTGCGTTCGTAATTTTCAAGTCCACCCTGTCGGTGCCAGGTTGCCATGGATCGCCGTAGTCCGTCGGCTTCACCGGGCGTAAAGCCGGCAGCAACCATCGCTAGTTTTATGACTTGTTCTTGGAAGATCGGCACACCCAGAGTTCGTTCAAGTACCTGGCGTACCGCATCGCTTGGATAGGTGATCGGTTCTTCACCCCGTCGCCGCTTAAGATAGGGATGTACCATGTCGCCTTGTATAGGCCCCGGTCGGACGATTGCAACCTCGATAACGAGATCATAAAAGCAGGCCGGTCTAAGTCTGGGCAACATAGCCATCTGCGCTCGAGATTCGATCTGGAATACACCGACGGTATCGGCACGACTGATCATGTCGTAGACCGCGGGGTCTTCTGCTGGAATCGATGACATGGTTAACGCAATGCCTTGGTGTTTTTGAATCAGATCGAAGGCGCGGTGGATAGCAGTCAGCATGCCCAGAGCAAGGCAATCAACTTTCAGCAGTCCAAGTGTGTCAATGTCATTTTTATCCCATTGAATTACAGTGCGATTCGCCATAGCAGCGTTCTCAACCGGCACAAGGTCATAAAGAGGCTCCCGGGAGATGAGGAATCCTCCTGTGTGTTGTGATAGATGACGAGGGAATCCGATGATCTCGCTGGCCAGTTCGAGTGCTGTGGAAATCAAAGTATTTCTGGAGTTGAAGCCAGCTTCACGCACTCGCTGAGGGATCATTTTCCCATCGTCCCCCCAGCTGATATTTCGTGCTAGCCGGTTGACCTGGTCTAGACTGAGTCCAAGTGCTTTACCCACATCACGAATGGCACTGCGAGGTCGGTAGGTCACTACAGCTGCAGTCAATGCAGCATGCTCACGGCCATATTTCCGATATACATACTGCATGACCTCTTCACGCCGCTCGTGTTCAAAGTCGACATCGATATCGGGGGGTTCATTGCGTTCCCGCGATATGAATCGCTCAAATAGAATCTCCATTCGGGCGGGGTCGACTTCAGTAATACCCAGACAGAAACAGACTACAGAATTGGCCGCAGAGCCACGCCCCTGGCAGAAGATATTGCGCGATCGAGCAAAGCGTACGATGTCATATACCGTAAGGAAATAGGCTTCATAGTTGAGCTCTTCAATCAATGAGAGTTCGTGCTGAATCTGTTTCTTGATTGTTTCTGAAACAGTATTTGGCCAGCGTCGGTGCATGCCTTTTTCGACCAGATGGCGAAGGTATACAGTTGGATTGAGATGATCCGGACAGAATTTATCTGGGTACTGATAGCGTATCTCGTCGAGAGAAAAACTACACTGTTCCGCAATAACAGTAGTTTCGGAGAGAATATCTGCCGGGTACATCCGTTCCAGCAGTTGTAGGCTACGAAGGTGGCGCTCAGCATTCACATAAAGTAGATGTCCGGCCTGGGGCACAGTAATACCCAGGCGAATCGCGTTAAGCGTGTCCTGAAGTCGCTGTCGTGTTCTGGTGTGCATATGAACATTGCCGCTTGCAACCAGCGGTACCCTGGTTCTCGTTGAGACGTTTCGAAGCTGCTCAAGGTGCTGGGAATCTTGGCCATTGATAAGCTGTTCTACACCAATCCATACACGGTTTGGCAGGAGTTCACTCAACCAGCCAGTGCTTTGTTCAAGAGTTCTGTAATAGTCAGCACATGTATGGCTGGGTGTTGATTCCAGACTGCACAGTATCAAGACAAGACAGTCAGTAAGCGCTTCGTAGGTCATATCATCTGTCACAAGTCGATACTGTCCTTTGGGGGTAGTTGATCGTGCCTGAGTCACCAGTCGGGTCAAGGAACGATAGCCGTACCGACTGGTCGCGAGTAGCACCAGCTTAGGCCCGTTAGCGAGTGAAAATTCGCTGCCAATAATCAGGGGCAGGTGGTGTTTCTGAGCGGCAACATGGGCTCTGACCACACCAGCGAGACTGCATTCATCAGTCAGTGCGAGTGCGCGGTAACCAAGTTCTTGAGCTCTTTTAACCAGTTCCTCAGGGTGAGATGCCCCCCGAAGGAATGTGAAGTTAGACAGGCAGTGGAGTTCCACATATTCCGGCATAGTGTGATATTCGGTATACTGTATATATATACAGTATACCGAATAATTCAGATGTCGGTCGATGGATCAGACTGGAGACCCTATCGATTGTGGGTAGAGCTGGGGTAATCAGCGCGCGGATGTTCGACTTAATGTTATAGCTGTGATTCCAATACTGATAAGTGAGAAACCAGCTGCCAGAGAAAAGGCATAGTGGAGTTCAAAATCGCCAATAAGACCTGCCGTGACTCCACCGAGAGCACCCACACCATCCATAAGAGCAAAACTAAACCCCAACGTGGTGGCTTCACGCTGTCCTGAGTGGTCAACAGCCATAGCGAGAACGCTGGAGCGAACAAATACCAGAGTTGCCATAGCTGCGATGAGTACCCCAGCCGTCCACCCTTGATGCGGGAATCCCGTAGCCAACAGGGCACACGCACCTGCAATCGTTAAGCCACAGATGAATACACGACGACGCCCAATCCGGTCGGACCAGCGGCCGACCAAGGGCTGTCCTGTTGCACCGATTAACATTGCCAGTGCAAAAAACAGGCCAGTCTCGCTGGTTGAATACCCGAGTTCGCGCTGAACAAACAGCGGTGAAATCGTCATCAGTGCAATGAGTGCCATGTTATAGGTGGTTATAGCAGTGATCAAAGCGAGCCCTTTTCGGGTGGTCCAGCTGCGAAGAAGGTTCACCAGATCAACCTTACTGATGCTGCTGGTTGTTGAAATCGGAATGGTGTTACGAAATTTATAAAACACAACACCCATAATCAGCGGAGGTAAGATAGAAAGTTGCAGTGCCGATCGCCACTCCATTACCGACAGCAGAATGCCTACCACTAGCGGTGAAAAGACCTCCGCCAGAGTACCTCCTACCGCATGAATTCCCAGAGCCAGACCTTTGCGTGTGGGGAAGCGACGTGCCAAGGCACCCGTTGCGATGGGGTGCCATGCCGCATCACCCATACCGGCTATGGCAAGCACTGTCGCGAGGATCCAGAAGTTTTGGGCAAATGATGCCAGGAAATAGCCTAATCCGACCCACCAGAACGTGAACAGCAACAGCTTACCCGGTCGTTGCACCCGATCGGAGAGGATCCCGGCTGGCAGATAAGCCAGTGCAGCACCAAAAGAGTGGAGCGTGATCAGAAGGCCAATTTGAGAAGGCTGCAGGTCGAATGCAAGCCCAATCGCCGGTGCCAGCAGCCATATCGCAGCAGGTGACCAGTCATTGGCAAGGTGCCCTACCGCCAGTAATCCCTGGAGCTTTCGAGCGGAGGTCAGGCCATGAAGTTTTTGTTGAGATGGATTAGGCATTGTTGATGGCATCCTGTGCCACAATCAGCGCTTCACTAGTATTTGTGACCCGACCAACAGGTTGTATCTTGACTCACGGTCAACTTGATTGGTTAGACGTGATCTAAAGACAGGCATGTTGCGGAACAGCGATAATGCAGAGTATACCGATGACAAACCTTCAATTTCCACGCGGCGAATATGATCGTCGCTTGAATGCTGCAGTAAGTGCTTTGGATCAGCAGGGCCTACACGGCGTGGTTCTCTTTCGTCAAGAGAGCATGTACTACTTGAGTGGTTACGATACCAGTGGTTACACGATGTTTCAGGCCATGTACCTTGGTGCTGATGGCCGTATGGCACTCCTGACTCGGTCTGCTGATCGTATTCAATCCAGGGTAACGTCGATTATCCCCGATATTCGTATCTGGACTGACCGCGAGGAAGCATCTCCCGCCGAGGAGTTGCGGGAACTGCTGCGCGACTACGGCTGTGAAAATCAAACCATTGGTATTGAATATCATGCTTACGGCCTGACCGGTCAGCGGGCTTTGGCCGTGAATGCAGCACTTGAAGGCTTTTGTACGCTGGTAGATGCATCAGACACTGTTCGGCTTGTCAGACTGGTGAAAAGCAATCTTGAGTTGGATTACGTTCGAAAGGCAGGTGCGCTGTGTGATGAGATGCTTGAGGTCAGTATTGAGCACACCCAACCCGGCAACACGGTGAAGTCGGTTTATGGCGCCATGATGCAGGGCCTGATGACGGGGGGTGGTGATCCGTCAGCAAGCCGTTGGCCCATGGGCGCTGGAGAGTCAGCGGTGTTTTGTCGATATCACACGGGTGATGAGATTATTCAAGATAACGACCTGGTAATTTTTGAGCCTGCAGCTGCTTACCGCCATTACCATGCCTGCATGATGTATAACATTGTTACAGGCGATCTCGATCCCAGGCACCAGGCAATGCATGAATCATGTGTTGATGCCTTAGAGAGTTGTCAGGCCTTATTGCGCCCGGGAAACACAGTCGGGGAGTTGTATGCCGCGCACGCGAATGCGTTTGAGCGAGGGGGTTTCGCCACGGCGTCACTCGCTGCCTGTGGATACAGTGTTGGTATCAGCTATCCTCCAACCTGGATGGACTGGCCGATGATCTGGGCTGAGAATCCCCAAGTGCTTGAACCCGGAATGGTCTTTTTTATGCATATGATACTGCTCGACGACAGCACGGGACTGAGCATGTGTCTGGGGGAGACAGCAATCGTTACCCAGGGAGACTGTGAACGGGTTAATCACATGCCACGGGATGTGATCCAGGTTTGAATCCTGTGCTGTGAGTTTGTTGGTCGCGCTACAATAACGGACATAGTTTACGCAAGCTTTAGGAGAAAGAAATGACCAAGGCAATACGTGTGCACAACACCGGGGGCCCTGAGGTGATGACCCTTGAAGATGTGGAAATCGGGCAACCCGGTGCTGGCGAGGTGCGTCTCAGGCATACAGCCATAGGACTGAATTTTATCGATGTTTATTTTCGTACTGGGGCCTATCCAGTGCAGACTCCATTTACCCCGGGTTTTGAGGCGGCAGGCGTTGTCGAGGCGGTTGGAGGTGGAGTGAACAACTTGTCTGTAGGGGACCGTATCGCCTATGCAGCACAGCCTATTGGCGCTTATGCTGAAGAACGACTGATCGCCGCAGACCGGGTGGTCAAGCTGCCTGATCAAATTGAGGATCGAGTCGGTGCCGCAATCATGCTCAAGGGCATGACGACCGAGTATCTGTTAAGACGAACATACGCCATCAGTGCCGGAGACACCATTCTCTTTCATGCAGCTGCTGGAGGGGTTGGTCTGATGGCCTGTCAGTGGGCAAGCCATCTCGGTGCAACGGTTATCGGCACGGTAGGATCAGAAGAAAAAGCAGAGCTTGCCCAGGCGCATGGCTGTCATCACACTATTATTTATACCCAGGAAGATTTTGTAGAACAAGTGAAAGAGATCACGGATGGTAAGGGGGTAAACGTGGTTTATGACGCAGTTGGTAAGGATACATTTCTCAAGGGGTTTGATTGCCTGCAGCCATTGGGAACCATGGTCTTGTTCGGCGCTTCGTCGGGTGCACCAGATTCGATCAGTCCGGCGCTGCTTCAAGCAAAAGGGTCACTGTTTCTCACCCGACCGTCGTTGTTCAACTACATCGCCGAGCAGGAGAGTCTCACTCAGTCTGCACTCGAGCTGTTTGATGTGGTTTCGACCGGTGCTGTAAAAGTTGAGGTCAATCAAGAATATAGACTCGGTAATGCGGCGGAATCTCATCGTGAGTTAGAAGGTCGACGTACCACCGGTGCGACAATTCTGATTCCCTAAATTATCCTTGACTACTTCATTGGCGCCAGTCGGAGGAAAACCATGAATATGCACGATGCCATACGTGCAGCTTGCCAGCCGCGGAACCTGAATACTGTGGAGATGCAGGATGTCATGCGCATTATCATGGATGGTTCGGCAACTCCTGCTCAGATCGGTGCGTTTCTGGCGGCTCTTCATATTAAAGGAGAGACTGTCGATGAATTAACGGGTGCCGCGACAGTGATGCGTGACTATGCGGCGAAAGTAGAAGTCTCGGCAGAGAAAGTAGTGGATACGGTCGGTACCGGTGGAGATGCGGCGGGGCTGTTCAATGTTTCAACAGCAGCTGCGTTTGTGGCTGCTGCGGGTGGTGCTGTCGTGGCCAAGCATGGTAACCGGGCAGCGACTGGCAAATCGGGTAGTGCTGATGTACTTGAAGCAGCTGGCGTCAATATAGCGCTGTCTCCTGGGGACGTTGCTAGAACGATCGAAGCAGTTGGTATCGGCTTTATGTTTGCACCGACACACCATGGTGCCACTCGGCATGCCGTGGGGCCTCGTCGGGAAATCGGTGTACGCTCGATCTTCAACCTGTTAGGGCCTTTGACCAACCCTGCTGGTGCAAGATGGCAATTGGTTGGTGTTTATGAGGAACGATGGGTGCGACCGCTTGCTGAGTCCTTTGGGAACTTGGGGAGTGTGCATACACTGGTGGTTCATGCTGAGGATGGACTTGATGAGATCAGTATCGCTGCGCCCACCACTGTTTCCGAATACAAGGACGGCAACATCGCTGATTTCACGATTAAGCCTGATGATTTCGGGTTGACGATTCAGTCGTTGGATTCGATTCGTGTGGACAGCGCTGAACAGAGTCTTGAACTGATCCGGCAGGCATTAGGTGGTAATCCCGGCCCAGCCTATGACATGGTCATGCTAAACGCAGGTGCCACACTTTATGCAGCAGACCTCGCACCGTCTCTCTCTGAAGGGATTATTGCGGCTAGAGCTATCCTAGATTCCAGTGCAGCGCTTGGAAAACTTGAGGAGATGGCAGCCTACACCCAACGGTTTGAGGAAAGCTAAATACATGGAGGGCACTTAGATGCAGACTATATTCGTCCAGATTAAATGTGAATTGGGTCAGTCCTATCGTGTGGCGGAAGAATTGGTGGAGATCGATGGTGTATCAGAGGTCTACTCGATATCGGGTCCTTATGATCTGCTCGTTAAGTGCTACGTAGCCGATGATGGTGACGTGGGACACTTTGTGAACAATCAGGTCCAGTCGGTGCCAGGGATCCGAGATACTCTGACAATTATCACCTTTAATGCATTTGGGTAATGCCCGGGGCCTGGGGCTAAAAGTCCATGCGTTATGACAACCTCATTTTTGATCTTGATGGAACTATCAGCGACCCGAGTGTGGGGATATCTCGGTCAATCAATTACGCGCTTCTCCATCATGGGTTTGAAGTGTGTTCCAGGGAGCAGATCTCGAGTCTGATCGGGTTGCCGCTTGACCAGATGTATTACCGTCTCGCCACAGATGTCGATGAAAGGCAGATACCGAGCATGGTAGACAAGTACCGGGAACGCTACCTGGAGATCGGATTCAGCGAAAACGTCATGTATGACGGCATGCGGGATGTTATCGATGAGCTCTACCAGCTGGGTAGCTGTAATCTTGGCATCTGCACGTCGAAGCGAAACGATATTGCGGAAAAGATACTGCAGATGTTTGAGCTGACGGAGTGTTTCAGATTTGTCAGTGGTGGGGAGATCGGTATCAGCAAATCGCACCAGATCGCAGTATTATTGGAATCATCAGCGATTTCAGACCGCTCGATGATGATCGGTGATCGTTCAGTCGATATTTTGGCAGCCCACAGTAACGGGCTTCAATCAACGGGCGTGCTCTGGGGTTACGGCAGTCGCTGCGAGCTTAAAGAGGTCTGTGCCGGGCACCTTTCTAAGGCACCCGCTGAACTCCTGGAGTACCTGAATACCTAAGCTATCTAGCTCGCTTTAGAATTAAGTGCACTGGACAGGCGCTGGTAACCCAATATTGGACCTCCTTTACTGAGTTCCCGATTTAGGTGATTCGAGTTCTACAATGACATCTGCAAGGTATAGTCTTTGGCGTGGGCTTGTACTGTTCCAGGCCAAGGCCGATTGTCATCCGCGTGAATCGAGAAGGTAGGTGAGGGTATGACTGGCATTGAAATCGACGGGAAAATGGTTGCCAACGAAATCTTGCAGAAGGTAGCAGTTGATGTCGATGCATTAAAGCAGGATGGTTGGGCGCCGACACTGGTCTCTATCCGAATCGGCGATAATTCTGCGGTCGACCGTTATGTTCGTAACCAGCAGCGCAATGCATCGAAAGTTGGGATTGATTTTGTAGAGAAATATTTTCCTCCGGATATTTCCGAAGCCGAAGTTCACGCGGCAATCGTCAACTTGAATGTTGATCCACACGTAACCGGGATAATTCTGCAAAGACCGATCCCTGAAAATCTTCCGATTAAACACCTGCAGGCTACGATTCATCCACTTAAGGACGTTGAAGGGATGCACCCGGCGTCGATTGGAAATATCGTGTATCGGGAACTCGAGTTAGGCCCCTGTACAGCTATTGCAGCAGTTGAACTGCTTCGTGGCACCGGTTTGTCGATGGAGGGTCTGGAGGTGACCGTCATAGGTCACTCCGAGATTGTAGGCAAACCAATTGCCTTTCTGTTGATGGCTGAAGGGGCAACCGTGACCGTCTGCCATCATTTAACTCGGGAAGTTGCGTTGCATTCACGTGTGGCCGACGCAGTCTTGATTGCGGTCGGAAAACCTGGCCTTCTAAAAGGAGACATGATTCGTCAAGGATCTGCGGTCATCGACATCGGAATCAATCAGGTCAAAGATGATGAAGGCAAATCCAGGATCGTCGGGGACTGTGACTACACCTCCTGTCGAGAAGTTGCCGGTTGGATTACACCTGTTCCTGGGGGCGTCGGTCCGGTGACAGTAGCCGTGCTGATGCGCAATACGGTTGTTGCTGCAGGTCGCCTCAGGGAACAATACCGCGAGCAGATGACCGGCCATCTCTAGATCTGTCGACGGGTTTCAATGTTGCAGATGTGGAGAGCCTAGGAGATAGGGAATCTACAGTCGAGTTGGTCGTGATCCTGATGGGTTTCTCCCGTATACATAAGTAAAATATTATAAAACAATAAATAATACTTAATTTATTTTATATATTTAGACGCTTATTATTCCACCGCCTTTAATTCGTGTTCCGTGGCTGACATTGCACTGGTGATCACCCCGGGGGAGGATTCTGGTGTCACAAAAGCATCCAATCATTGCAGTAACTGGCTCGTCAGGTGCGGGTACGTCGTCCGTGAAGATGGCGTTTGAGCATATGTTTTATCGAGAAAACATCGTACCCTGCATTATTGAGGGGGACAGTTTTCATCGCTATGATCGTTATGAAATTAAAGAGGCTGTCTCCCAGGCTCAGGCTAACGATGAGCACGTCAGTCACTTTGGTCCAGCGGCGAATCATTTAGCTTAGTCGTTCCCGATCTGAGACGACGCTACACTTTGCTTAGCGTTCGAAGCGCTGTAAATTACAGCGTCTTCCTATAGTCGAATCGCCTGGAACAGAGTCATGATTCCCGCCAGACCGCTTGCTAACCTTCCCACCCATGACGTCGAAAATATGCCGCCTTATATTGGCGACCAGGATCTGTGGTCCAATGACCAAGCGCTTCACGAAGGTATCGAGCGAGAAGGTGCTGATTGGGCGCAAGAAAGATTGAGCGAGTTTGGCAGGGACACCGGTTCGGCCGAAACGTTCAGAAAGGCTGATCTTGCCAACCGTTATCCACCCGAGATGCGTGCTTTCGACCGCTATGGGATGCGTATTAATCAAGTTGACTACCATCCGGCCTACCATGAATTGATGGCCTTGGCGATCGAGAATGATGTTCCGAGTTTTGCCTGGAAAAATCCACGGTCCGGTGGACAGGTTGCACACGCGGCGTTGACTTACCTGTTTACCCAGGCTGAGGGTGGTGTACTCTGCCCCATGGCAATGACCTATGCAGCAATACCCGCTTTGCGGATGACGCCAGTCATTGGTGATGAATGGATCCCCCGATTGCTGGTAGACAAATATGACCCACGGGATATTCCGGTACACCAAAAGACTGGTGCCACCATGGGCATGTTCATGACTGAGAAACAGGGTGGTTCAGACGTGCGGGCTAACTCTACTCGAGCTATTCCTGTGGGTGTCCAGACGGGGGAGGCCGCTGAATACCACCTCACTGGACACAAGTACTTCTGTTCGGCGCCGATGTGCGACGCATTTCTGACACTGGCCTACACAGATAATGGTCTGTCGTGTTTTCTGGTCCCACGCTGGAGACCGGATGGTGAACGTAACGCTCTTTTTATACAGCAACTCAAAGATAAACTCGGTAACCGGTCAAATGCCTCCTCAGAAATGGAATATCAGAATACCTGGGGATTGATGGTCGGCGAGGAGGGTAGGGGTATCCCGACGATCATTGAAATGGTGCGAGGTACTCGCTTCTACTGTTGTGCCAGTTCTGCTGGCCTGATGCGCCAAGGGTTGGTGCAGGCCATGCATCACACAACATATCGGACTGCGTTCAATAAAAAACTCATTGATCAGCCCTTAATGCGCAATGTGCTTGCTGACCTCGCGCTTGAATCAGAGGCTGCGTTGGCACTGACATTGCGACTTGGTCGCGCAATCGACGAATCAGCCGAGAACGAGCAAGCAGCGGCATTTGCACGCATTGTCACAGCCGTTGGTAAGTACTGGATCTGCAAACGGACACCGGCTCATTGTGTTGAGGCCCTTGAATGCCTTGGGGGCCCAGGTTATATCGAAGACTCGATCATGCCCCGTCTTTATCGCGAGGCACCACTGAACAGTATCTGGGAGGGGTCAGGAAATATCATGTGCCTGGATGTATTGCGGTCCATGTATAGAGAGACCGCAGCCATCCCAGCGATTCTGACCGAACTCGAATCCGTACGAGGTGAAAACTCTCAGTTGGATGCTGCTATTGACAGGCTGGCCACTGAACTTGGTGATCCTGAAAGGCTAGAAGTACGAGCACGACAGTTGACTGAACTGATCGCCTTAACGCTGCAAGCCGCTCTTTTGGTAGAGCACGCACCAGCCGCTGTTTCCGATGCGTTCTGTGCTACACGGCTTGGGTCTCACTGGTTAGGTAGCTACGGTACTTTGCCGGCCGGTACGGACTTCAATTCGATTCTTGAACGGGCACTACCAATCGGGTGAAGTTTCCTGTTTAGCAGTCGGAATTTCTCGGTATCTATTCGAATGTAGACGTAAGATCCAAAAACCCGGGCTGATTTGCCCGGGTTTTTGAATGAATGGGTCAATTCAGATGATAACGGCTGTTAGCCTTGCTCCCAAACAGCGTAAGTTTTGCCGGAATTGTTGAATTCATATAAAACAGCTTCCTCCATATTTAGAAAATAGAGGCTTTAGTGAACCGGTAAGGCTTAAAGCATCTCTAGTCTCGGAGACACTTCGATCATCGGCGATTCTGCTAGGGTGGGATAGCTTCTCACCAGAATGTTGTTTCCGATAGAAATCAATTATTCTTTAGTCGAGTTTTGGAAACTGGCTGGGTGGGAAAGTGTCTACATTGGCAGAGCGCTGCTGAACGAGGACGCCGCCATCGATCACAATGCGGTGTCCGGTGATGTAGGCGGCATCTGAAGAGGCTAGAAACACAGCACTGCCAGCCAGGTCAGCAGCTTCACCCATGCGGCCCAGCGGTACAATCGCGCCCTGTTTTTCTCGAACTTCCTCACTCGCCCCATAGGTGTCAATGAATCCCGGTACCAGGCAGTTGACACGTACGCCGTAAGGTCCCAGGTCTAACGCAAGTGCACGCGTCATCGCTTCAATTCCGCCCTTGGAGGCATCATAGGCGACAAAGGCTCGATGTGCTTTGGTCGCTCCACCGGATGACATGTTGATTATGCTGCCTTCTCCCTTGCGTGCCATGATGTGAGCTGCCCGTCGTGCACACAGAAATGTGCCGGTAAGATTGGCTCCGATCAGCCTGTCCCACCAGGCTTTGTCTACTTCCAGGATATGCTTGACCGGTGATATAAGGCCCGCGTTGTTGACAAGCACATCAACAGTGCCGTATTCGTTTAGTGCGGTGTCGAACAAGGCATCGACCTGTTCTTCGATAGCAACGTCGGTCATTATTGGGACAGCTGACCCACCATCAGTGATTATCTTCTCTGCAACGCTTTCGATGCCATCATTATCTAGATCAGCCAGCACGACATTCGATCCTTCAGTTGCAAAACGTTCAGCGATGGCCTGACCAATGCCACGGGCAGAACCCGTCACAATCACTACCTTGTCTTTCAGTTCAGGTACATGCACGATTAAATCCTCATCAGAATACCATCACAGTATATCAACTCTGGGTCAGTCGTTGCCGGACTGTCAAACTTGTATTGAAGTATGCAACAGCTTGTGATTCAAAAACGACAAATGTAAGGAGAACACAACACGCCACGTTATCTGCACACATTTAGTTATTCTAAAGAAGCGGTCAAGGGTCTCGTGTCGAAACCCGAAAATCGAATAGAAGCCGTTAGACCGCTGATTGAAGCGGCTGGTGGGAAACTGATCGATGCCTATTACACTCTGGGCGATTCGGATGGAATCATAATCACCGAATTTCCAACCGACGTTGATGCTCTCACTGTTTCAATGGCGGTTGGCTCTACTGGCGCAATTGCAGATATCAGCACCACAGCTCTGATTCAGATTGACGATGCGGTGAAGGCAGCAGAAAAGGCCGGTATGCTGACAGGAGCTTATCGCGCGCCCGGCCAATAGCGGCAGTACTTCGTTATGTGGTGTACTTAGGCGTTGCTCGATTTGAGGGCCTTGGACAGCAGGGCCGCTCTACAGAGGCCTGTAGAGGGTATGGCGGAGAGGTTGGGCTAGATATGTTTCACGCTCGATAATTGCAAACCTATGTCCGTGAGTGCTTGCACTAGAGCGGAAGAAAACTGTCCAGGAGCCTTAGTCTGTAGATAACAATGTATAAAATAAAAGCTGCTATACATCCGATGACTAGATTTCTCCCGAACTTTTTAATAGCTTTGTCTTTTTGTTCTTTCGTTGGTTCTTCCATGGTAACTATTTATGGGTAGTAGGTTGCTTAGGTCTTTTATAATGCTGTTTTGTTCGTCTGTCATACCGGTAGATAGCTCCCGCCGGGCGAATTACTCCTTTAATAGCTTGCTTTTCTGCACTGCAATCTTGATGTTCCATAGTTGCAATTCAGTGACTGTATTCTAATCACTCTCTAAATGTGGTTTATCTACCTTCATATAAGCCAACTTTTTTGCTAGCTTATTTCCTTGAAACTCCAACACATCAATGCCACGGATTACGGAAACATCACCGTCTTTGTCAAGGCTCAAACGCCAGCTAGCCAATACCTTTCCGGTTTCAACTTCAGCAAAAACGTCCTCTCCGTCAAACCGAATCCTGCCTCGTGATCCACCAACTAGCGGCTCAAAGGCAATTCGTATGGCTTTATGGCCAACATGTCTGCCTCCGGCGGAGTCTTCATAGACGGCATCTTCTGAAAAAAAGGAGACAACATCATCAAGATTCATGCGATTAAATGCATCAACAAATTGATCAGTGAGTGCGAGAAGTTCTTGTCTTCGGTCTGTCATAGCTGATTCTCGAATTGGTGTGATTCAATAGCAAGGTAACAGATGTGCGTATGGGGGTGCGTGAGTTAGGATAACAGGTAGAGAGGATAAATGTAGATGATTAAGAAGTTGGTAATTGCAAGTACGCTGATTATCCCAATCTTGCTGGTTGCGGTTGTCCATGGATGGGAATCAATATTCGCTGGTAGTGTGATTTGGTTCTTAATCTGGTTCGTGCTTCTTGGTTTATCTCGCGGACTTTGGGGTTTAGGTAAAGAAACGAAAAATGATGAGCATCATTCATGATCATAACGGCAATTTTCACATTACTAGATGGCAATTTCACAGCGGTGATGTTCCACCCGAAATTAATTTTGTTCTGGATGTTTGAGATTTGTGCCGTCGGCATTACTTACTTTATTTTCAGTATAAGAAAGAGTGGTTGGATATGGCGCAAGACGCTACTAATAATTGGTGTGATAGAGCTTGGAATGATCGCCGTCGCGCCTCTTTACTCCTAGTTGAGTAGTTGAGGATTGATATGGCTGGAATAAAGTTTTCCTCCGTAAAGAAAACTGCACCTTCTAAGATGGTGTCGGTCGTGTTTTCGACAACTCTGACCTTCAGCTGCACGGTATCAAATTTTCACATGGCGTAACGATCTTTGCGGTCTACGCGCCCAAATTACTGCTGCTAGTCACGACTCTCTAGCGCCCATCCTATCGCCGCACCAGCTTTTTGACCAACCACCATGCAGGTATAAGCGGTAGGCACCATAGCACTGCTGAAATAAAAGCTAGGCTGAATAGATGACTTACTGTCATGACCAGCAGTAAGAACACTAAGTTGTATACGAGGTTCGACTTCCCGATATCCCAACGGCCAGTTGCTTTTGTTGGATCGTTACTCATACTGCGACCATATCGTTAGATCACCATCTACGATCAGACCACATAGGAAGAGCAAAATATTCAAGCCATATCCGTCAACTTACTGTAGATCCGATAAGATCCTAGTCATCAATTCTTTTGATCTTTTCGACGGTTGTTTAATCAGTAACCACCCCTTCATAGCTATGTCATATGGTGGCTGTCTATCTTCAGATAAGAATTGATCAATAGTTACATCTAACTTATTACCCAACTCATCCTGTAGCCACCAATGGCTAATTCCATTCTCATCTTTAGCGTGATAAGGGTAATACTTGTCCGTTTGTTTGATTGGAAAATTACTACCGATGACGTGATCTTGTTTGAGTAAGTGATAAAGAGTTTCCGTAGCCACATAACTATGGCCAAACATACGATTGGTCTTATTGTGTTCCCTGTATTCTGATTTCAATAGATCAGGAGTTAGATGTTTTTGTATTGAAGATATCAACTGATCCACTCGTTGAAATCCTTTGACCGTCACCATAAGTCCTTCATCCTGACTACCTTTTCTTTCCAGACTTCCTTTTTACGAACTTATAAGAAGGTAATACCCTTCGTGGGACTTTCTTCAGTTTTGTAGTCATGTAGTCACCATCATAATCATCATCCACTAGTGGCCGTTAAATCTTTGAAGGTTTGATCTCGATAATCGTAATGTCGGGGCTGACCCCGCTCTTCTTTAAAGACTGTACTTTGGCCTGATCTATTCCGGTGGTGTCGTTGACAAGAGCAGCAAACCAGTCCTTATTCTTTCGGTAAGTTCTCTTCCACTGTGAAAGAAATAATTTACCAGCTTCTTCCTCATCGGGTGTCCAACGAAATACACTGCCTTCAACGATAGTTTCAACTCCACCTTCAATTAAACAAACTTGAAAACGAATTTCCCACTCATGGATGTCCATATCTTAGCTGTACCTTTTAGACATATAGATGCCGTAATTGTGCAAGGCTCTTAATTTCTTTCTTGTGGTTTTGTCTTCCGGCATAGCAGAACTGTAGCAGAAACTGTTCTAATCCTTTTAGGTTTAATATAGCGAGATGAAATCCATCTACACGTTCCTCTGTCTATTCGTGCCTACAATGAAAAGCATCTTTCGATTTGCATGTTTAACCGATGATGAATTGCGAGAAAACCTATATGAGATGGATGACCTAATTGCAAGGAATCTACTCATCGGTAGGAGATAAGAATGTCGGCAGACATTGTTGAATAAGTAGAAAGGTTTACAGTTTTAGTGGGATGTTGGGAATAAAACACATCTAAACTTTCACTCTAACGCAATACAATCAATCTCAATTTTGTAGTCCTCAATCAGCTTCGCCTGTACCGTCCGTCTTGCTGGCGGATCAATTGGAAAATACTCCTTGTAGACTTCGTTCATTGCAGGCCATTCGTCTAAATCTTCCATAAAGATATTTATCTTAAGTACTTTGTCGAAAGACGAACCTGCTGTTTCTAAGACCATCTTCAAGTTATCAAGTGTTCGTCTAGTTTCAACTTCGATAGAACCTGTTTCTGGCTCTCCAGTATGGGGATTCATAGCCAGGTATCCAGTGGTAAAGATAAGACCGCCGCCTTTGGTTGCTGGGGATACCAACGTTGGTTCACCCAAAAAGTGGCCTAGGCTTAGTGAATCTGATGTACGGACTATTCCTCGTTTCTCTTGCATAATTAGTGTCCTAAGCCTTTTAGTTTAACGTTGAATGACGTTTACTACAGTTTCTACATTAACAGGAATAGGATAACGGTATTTCGATTCCAGTTGGATTTAATTACCAAACAAAATAATGAAGGTGCAAATAAGGTTTTACTCAATCGTTCTGGTGATGGTTTTCGCGTTTGTTATGAACCCGGCGTTTTCGGCTGAACCCACTATTACTGTATGGAAGTCGGCGAGTTGTGGTTGTTGCCAGAGATGGGTCGATTATCTGCAGGACGAGGGATTTGAAGTAACCGCTCATAATGTTGACGATGTTGTTTCAATAAAGCGGAAGCTGGGAATGACCGATCCGGCGCTATATTCTTGCCATACAGCCAAGGTGGGCGGCTATCTCATAGAGGGTCATGTCCCCGCATCAGATATTCGCCGACTATTGGATGAGCGCCCAAAATTGATGGGGCTTGCTGCACCGGGTATGCCACAGATGTCCCCCGGCATGTTGAGTATCGAACCCAAAGGCTACGATGTTTTGCAATTTAATGCGAAACTTGAAACCAGCGTGTTCTCCAGTTACTAGTAGTAGAGATTAATCAGAGTAATAGCTTGGTTGTCTCCCTGTAACAGGAATAGGATAGCGTTATAGGGTTTTGACAAGTAAAGGCAGGCAAAAGTGAATATCCAAAAAAGGAAAGGTAGTTGTCAATGTGGTGAAATTTCATACGAACTGTCAGGGTTACCGATTGCTTTATATCGTTGCCATTGTACTGACTGTCAAATAGGTTCCGGTTCTGCGTTTGGTATGAGCATGTGGGTAAGGCAAGATGATTTCAATCTCACTCAATCACGAGGACTCCTATTAGGCGTTCTTGAATCATTCGTTCGGACTGCAGACAGTGGCGCCAAGATAGAAGGCTTCTTTTGTGGCTCTTGTGGTGTCAGGATTTATGCCAAAGCCGCACTATTAGATTCCAAACACATAGTTTTGAAGCCGGGTACGCTTCAAGATACTGATGATCTACGTCCTTCTGCAGATATCTGGATTCAAAGCAAGCAAGAGTGGTTCGAGCTGCCAACAAATACCAAGCATTTCCATGGGCAACCACTTCCTGAGGAGTTAATTGGAAGTTATGAAGAAGTAAAACTATCCTAGCCCAATCTCTCCAATGAAGTCGGTAAAGGGCGGATCAATGGGTGAGGCTACTTAATTAGGTATATCCTGTTATTCGAGATTTAGACTGGAGGTCAGAAATTATGGCGATTGGTAAATTCACGACAGCCGTTCGAGCCGCTAAAGCGATTAAAAGCATGTTGCCCGACAGTGTTTTTGAGGACATGAAGAAATATGTTGACACCCAAGTCCAGTCCGTAATTGGGAAAATGAACCTTGTGAGCCGCGAAGAATACGAGGAGCAGAACAAACAGTTACGTCAACTGCGCGAGAAAATCGAAACATTAGAACAATCAGCCGCTAACCCCAACGACAAACCAAGACCAAAGCCGAAATAATCCGCTATGAAGCAGTGTAATTTACGATACTAGTGAGATGTTGGCAGCAGTTAACCCAACCTCCCCACCAAACCCTCACTTCGGCCCGAAAATTATCCAGTTATATTGCCTATACGCTGACCCGCCTGGAGACTTGCATGCCGCTAACCTATTTTGACAGGACGACCGAGACAGGAAGCGTTGTGGAAGCGCTTCGGCATGACGGTGCCGTCGTGGTCACTGGTGTCGTAGAGCCTTGTCTGGCCGACACAATTAGGGAGGAATTGCGACCTCGCCTCGATAAGTCTGGGCTCGATACCCGCGGCGACTTCAACGGCGATCGGACGCTGCGTGTCGAGGCCAGCGTTCTCTGCACGGCGCCCAGTGCGGCCGATCTCGTGGATCACGACCTGGTGGTTCGCGTTGCCGACGAGATTCTATTGCCGCATTGTGCGGTCTACCAGGTTGGCAGTATGTCGGCGATCGAACTTCTGTCTGGCGAGTCTGCTCAGGCATTGCACCGGGACGATTCACTTTACCCGATCCAAAACGCCGGGATGGAACTTCAGATCGGGGTCATGTGGGCGCTTGACGACTTTACCGAGGAGAACGGTGGCACGCGCGTTGTACTGGGCAGTCACCGCTTCATACGCTCTTGGCATCTGCCAGACGTCTCCGATTGGGAAGCGGCCGTAATGCCGAAAGGCTCAGCGCTTTTTTACATGGGCTCGACTTGGCATGGCAGCGGCGCGAACCGAAGCAGCGCGACGCGCGCGGGTCTCATTAACACCTATTCGCTGGGTTGGCTGCGACAGGAATCCAATCAATACCTGGAAATGCCACCTGAGATTGCCGCAAGGTTCGGGCCGCGTCTGCGCGCGCTGCTCGGCTACACACCGCACGGATCGGGCGACGACCAGATCGGAAATTTCCGCGGCGACTGTCCTGCTTGGGTCGAAACGCCGCCGGAGCCCGCGTGGCGCGATGAACGGGGGCAGGTTGGAACCGCCGCGGACGCGAAACGGCAAGTAGGCGTCTGATCGATCCGTGTTTAAACACCGTTGGTCTCGACCAATGGCTGGTGGCGGATGAGTACTACCCAATAGGTGATTAGGTCTGTGGGTTTGGATTGTTATTAACCTAAATTGAAACACATCTGTACCTAATCTAATCTCTCCACCAAATGCTCTGCTCTTAATTGGGTTCGCTACTTTTTCCTAAGTAGAAGAAAAATAGTAAACATACCAAGTATGAAAAGCCCTAGTAGTGCGCTATCAGGTATGTCCATGTGCGCCTCTCTAGTCGTCGTCAGCGTTCCAGTAGGCACGAATAAACCGATAGACAAAAATTCCACAGTACACCACAGCTGCACAGATCAAGATGCCAAAGGTGGAAATCCAAATAAAGGATGCTATGTCCATTTAGATGTCTAAGGCTCTACAGCCCATATTATGGTCAGTATTACTACAAGAGCTACGAACGAATCCTGTATCACCGCCTATCCCTAGCGCCCTTAAAACTGCGCTGCGTTTACGCTTCGGTTTCTTGTTTTCTGGCATAAAAGAAATGTAGCAGAACATCTTATTAGTAGGTGATTAACCAGCTCGCGTGCTGAAGCACTTATTTTGTGGCCTTTGGCGTCCCCCGATTCATGCCTTAAACACAAGAGTTTCTGCTCTAAAGCCTCGGTCACCGTAATCTATTTTCTGGCGATGCTAAGCAAGCTAAAAGTTTTGTAGAGTGGGGCGTATTCGTTTCGACGGATTACGACTTGGTATTTGCCATTACGGTGCTTGATGCTTGCCATGTTGGCTCTCCTGTGTGGCCTATGTGGGGCAACACGGGAAGAGGAATTGGCTAAATGACTATAATCAGCGACTTAGTGATTGGCTCGCTCGCCCTTCGGAGGCAGAGACCAGAGGTTCGAATCCCTCGGGTGCGCCAGTTTTGAATAGCGAGCTGCAGCAAATCGTTGTCAGGGTTACTTTACACTGTAGCGGAAATTCGTTCTATAATTTTGTCTTTAACCCTGAGTGCAAGAACAAAAATTCTGCCCAACTAATTCTCTATACCTAGACCATGGAACCTACAAAACTGACCCGAAAACTCGCGACGATTTTGGCAGCTGACTGTGTAGGTTTCAGCAAGCTGATGGACGTCAACGAAGAGTTGACGCTTCAGAATATCAAGGTCTGCCGTAGTCTGATAGACCCGATTATCAAGGAACACGGCGGCCGTATTTTTCATACCGCCGGCGATTCCGTGATTGCCGAATTCAGTAGCGTGGTCGAATCTGTGAACGCGGCCATCGAATTCCAGAAAATTCTTAGCGAGCGGAATGACAGCCTTAACGAAGAATCCCAGATGATATTCAGGGTTGGCATTCACCTAGACGACGTCATCATTGAAGGCGACAACATCTATGGCAGTGGAGTTAATGTCGCAGCAAGGCTTGAGGGCCTGTGCAAACCTGGCTGCATACTGTTGTCCAGAACGGTGCATGAAAAGATCGTCAAAAGAATCTCGATTGCGATTGATAATCTGGGTAATGCAAAACTCAAAAACATTGAAGGAGATTATGAGATTTACCAGATCTCACCAATTCTGGAAGATAGAACTGCTTCAGGCGAACAGGATGCGCATATTGTTTCTCCAGTAGATAATAGAGTCGCAAAGTCAATGAAAGATGGTGACATCAAACCTCGCTTGATGTTGCTGCCCTTCAGAAACCTGAACAAAAGTGAAGACAATGATTTCCTCGTCGATGGCATCGTGGATGACATCATCACTGAACTCTCAATGATTAATTCGATTGAAATCATGTCACGTAACACAACCTTTGATTACAAAGATAACCCCATTGATGTGATAGAAGCTGCCGAAAAATACAAACTAGACTATGTGATCACTGGAAGTATCCGGTCAGCGGGCAATCGGGTGCGCATTTCTGCAGAATTGGGAGATCCTATCTCGGGTGACTCGATATGGAGCGAGCGTTATGACAGGACTATGGATGATGTTTTTGAGATTCAGGATGAGATCGTCAGCAAAATGGCGAATACGGTCCTAAGCGAAATAGAAGTCACCAGTCTGAAGCGGGCCAAACGAAAACCGACTAACAAAATGACTTCCTATGAGTATCTCCTGCAGGGCAAATACCACAAGCGAAAGCTAACCAAAGACGACGCCAATATTGCAGTCGATATGTTCACCAACGCCATCGAGAATGATCCGAGCAATGGAAGAGCATACGCCGAGCGTTGCTGCACTTGGGCCGATGGACTCGGTCACAGTTGGTTCGACGAATCAGACGACGATCTGCACAAGAAAATTCGAACCACACTGGCAGATGCCTACGAACTGACCGACCACGACTGGGACTGCCATCGTCTGCTGTGCAATATTTCTTTGCATCTTGATTTGAACTACGATAAAGCAGAAGAACACGGGAAGAAAGCCTATGAGCTAAATCCAAATAATCCTACCGTGCTGGCTTCTTACGGCAAATCGCTTGTGCAGAATGGAAAATGCGAAAAAGGAGTCGAATTACTCCGTAAAGCTCAAGAGCTCGATCCTCTGAGTCAGCAACTGATCGACGACTTCATTTGGGGATCCTATAACCTGGGTGATTATGACGCCTGTATTGAATTCTCCAACAGGATTAGAAAGATCAGACCGAATACCTGGCTATTAAAAATTGCAAGCTTTGGTGCGCTCAATCGGCAGGAAGAGAGAGACCAGGAGATCAGTCAGTTCATCGAATTTCACGGGAAAGATGAATTGAGCGACCAACTGGAGAAGCTGAATTCCAACAATCAAGATATCGGTGAGTCGACAAGAAATTTTGTCTTGAACTAGATTTAACGCTCACGACAGGTGGCAACGGTGTCATTGAGTAGTGCAAACAGCGGTAGAGATCATGCTATGTCGGTTTTTTCTTCCCCCAATCATTAGCAGAGACTTTCCATCAGGCCGTGTGCTTTTGGACCAAAGAGTCACTTTATTGTGCCGATGGCACACCAGCTGCCTTTGCTTCGGCCACCAGATAGTCCCTGCCGCGGATCATGTCGTCTAATGTTCCGAATCCATTGGTGTAGTGTCCGGTATACCCCATTCCTTCCAAACGCGAAAACAAAGATCGAAAATCGATACTACCTTCACCAGGGAACATGTGATGCTCTTTGTCTCCCAAATTGTCGGCGACGCGAACCTCACGCATCCGGTCGATTCCAAAGGTATCTAGAAATCCGTCAATTCCCTCCGGTACCAACGTGGCGTGGTTGATGGTGAAGGTCCAATGTAGATTGGTTGACCTGAGGTTTTCAAAATAGAACAAGCATTCCTCCAGCGTGTAACCGAGGTAATTTACTTCCGCATCTTTGGGTTCCCGGTTCATATTCTCTAGCAATAAATGAACGCCATTATCCTCGGCATAGGACGAGGCACGTTGCAGTCGTTCAAGGCTTGCTTGCTTTCGTTGCTCATAGTCGGCGGTAAAATGGAATCCGGCGTGAACGACGATCCATTCGGCGTCAAGACGAGTCGCCATATCAATGTAGGCCTGGAGGTACTGGTCGGCGGCTTGCCGAAAGAAGTTGCTGTATTCCGCCATGTTAACCCCGGAAAGAGTGTGTAGTCCGAGATGAATGTTGTGGTTTTGGCACATCTCCTTCACAGATTCGCAGCGCGCCTCGTCAAAGGTCTCAATAGCATTCGCACCGCTATCGAGTTGAATGTCGATATAAAAAACTTCATTAGCGGCGGCCCAGGCTAAGCCGTCTTCCAGCTTAGCTCTCCGGCCGACATCGACACCAATTCTTTTTTTCAGATTAGATTGCATAGTCACGTTCCCATAAGATCAAACTAGGTGTTGAGGAGGAGGGGATTACACTGTCAAACTGATATACCACTACATTTGGTTTGGAACTGGTTATGGCATTCCAATTTGTTATGACCCATGGTAGCCTCAGTGTGCAGTTTATCAGTTTATAACCTTCCTAAAATAAGGATTATGAGAGGAATCACTATGAATTATTTTCCGATACAAAAAAGTTTTTCGTTTTTAACCGTCATGACCGCCAGCCTTGCTTTGGTGGCGTTGATAAGTGTCGCCGTCAAAGCCGACGACAAGCCTGCCATTGAAGTCATCACACATGCTGGAGCCGGTGGGGGTACTGATGTTAACTCGCGAATGATGATGCTGCGCGGTCGCCGGACGCTTAAACAAGATATGGTCGTGGTGAACAAGCGTGGAGGTGGTGGAGCCCTGGCAATGAACTACTTTATGACCCGGCCGGCAGATGGCAACACGATAATGACTTTCACAGTAGGTCACGCGATTACTATGGGCAAGGGCAAAACCAAGCTCAATGTCGAGGACATGGCTCCGATTGCCCGCGGTACCAATGACCCGCAGATCCTGATGGTTAACTGTAAGACCAGCCCATACAAGACACCCGAAGATTTCGTCGCGGGCATGAGGAATGGCGACAAGCTGATGTTCGGTGGTACCCAAAGTGGGACGATCGATCACATCACAGTGTTTCTTTGGGCAAAACGCCTCGGCGTACCAATGCCGACCTACATCCCCTTTAAAGGTGGTGGGGAACTGGCGACGCAGTTGGTCGCGGGTTCAGTTGATGTCGGAACGCTTAATCTCTCCGAGGCAGCGGCCCCGGTCGAGGCGGGTGATATTTGTCCGCTGGTGATTCTAGCTAACGCCGGTATGGCGCCTATTCCGAATGCGAAAACCGCGAAATCGATGGGCATCGACTTGGTGCTTTCGACCACGCGTGGCTTCGTGACTCACGCCGGCGTCGATCCGGCGCGGCGCGACGAGCTCGAAAAAGGCTTGATGAAAGCCATGAAACATTCCTTGTATCAGGCTTATCTCAAGAACTCCGGCCTTGACGAGACTTCTCCACTGGCCTCCGGCGCATGGGGCGAGCAGATTAAGTCTATGGTCGGCGAGTTCGGTCCGGCACTTGAGGAAATGGGACTTAAGTAAACTCGGTTGCAACTCAAGGATACGGTGCTTTCTTTGGGAAGCACCGTTCCTCGCCTGACATGCGGTTTCTAATCATCCCTGGAGTCATTGCGGCTTTTTCCATCGCAGTGATTTGTGCGGCTGTGCAACTCGATCTGTCACCCCCGATGATTGTCGGGGACAGCCTGCAGCCGCGAGTTTTCCCCATCCTCCTGATGGTGATTAACCTGATTCTGGCGGCTCTTCTTGCATCTCAGTACCGGAAAGAGTCTCCCGGCAAAGTCCAGTGGGAAGGCCCCCAGACCTGGGGTTCGATTGTGCTGTTCGTAATTTTTTTCCCAATTACAGTCTATGTCGACATGATGATAGGGATCGCAGTGGTCATGTTTGCTATGTGCCTGTTGTGGGGCGAGCGGCGGATACTTGTCGCAGGAACGCTAGCACTCGCTACACCGGTCTCCATTTTTTTTCTATTTGATCTGGTTCTGAGAGTTCGTTTTCCGCGCGGCTTATTCACCAACTGGTATTACGGGTAATCGGCACTTCCATGGTTGAAGCCCTACAAGCGATGGGTTCGGTTGTTTTGGATCCGTACCTCATTCTTTTGATTCTGATTACCACGATCATGGGTGTGGTCATCGGTGTGCTACCTGGTCTCGGTGCGACAACCGGTGCTGCGCTACTGCTGCCGTTTACGCTGACCATGGAGCCAGTTCATGCAATTGCTGTGCTGGCGACGATTTACGTATCGGCTACCTTCGCTGGATCTATAACCGCGATCTTGATCAACACCCCCGGGACATCCGCTGCAGCTGCGACGACGTTCGACGGCTATCCTCTTGCGCAACGAGGAGAAGCGGGCCGAGCGCTTGGTATCGCCGTGGTATCGAGTACGATCGGGGGCTTGTTCTCGATAATCGTACTTTGTATTGCGGCTCCAATGCTGGCACGGGTTGCTTATGAGTTTCGACCACCGGAATATTTTGCTCTGGCTCTATTCGGCCTCTCAATGCTTGCCTCGATCAGTGCCGGTGGTACCGTGCGAAATCTAATGGGCGGTGTCTTCGGGGTGTGGCTGGCAACAATAGGAGCCGAACCCACCACCGGAATTGAACGGTTCATGTTCGGTAATTATGAGCTTTATGAAGGATTGTCCTTCGTGCCGGTTTTTATCGGGTTATTCGCGATGTCGGAATTACTGGTTCAGTCGAGTCGAGTTAATCGTCTCGTCGACAAGATTGCTATGAAGGCGGTCAAATTGCCCTCGCGAGAAGACTACAAACGGATCTGGAAGACTGTGCTTCGCTCCTGCGGGATCGGCACGTTCATCGGAATTCTTCCGGCCGAAGGGGCAACTGTGGCCTCAATGATTGGTTACGCTGAGGCGCGCAGGTGGTCAAAGAACAAGGAGGAGTTCGGAAAGGGTGCGATCGAAGGCATCGCTGGCGCTGAGGCCGCGAACAACGCTGCCACCGGGGGAGCCATGGTGCCGACCATGGTGCTCGGCATCCCTGGTAGCGGAACGACGGCAGTCATCTTAGTCGGTTTGATGGTGCATGGTCTGCGCCCTGGACCTTACCTATTTACTGAACAGGTCGACAAGGTCTACCAGATTTTCGGTGCGATGCTACTAGCCAACCTGATGTTTATGGCCATGGGGCTCTATGCCTCGAAGCTGTTTGCACGCATTTCCCTGGTTCCCCTGCAAATGCTCTGGCCGATTGTCTTCGCGCTTGCTGTAATTGGAGCCTATGCGCTCAGTTCCTCACTCCTCGATGTCTGGATTGCGCTGATATTTGGGGTCATCGGCTTCTTAGCTCGGCGTCATGGCTTTGCGGTTGCGCCAATCGCCGTTGGACTGATTCTCGGTGAAATGGTCGAGACTAACTTTCAGAACTCACTGAAAATGTTCGAGGGCAACTGGTGGCAGATCCTGACTCAGCCGCTAGCGGCACTGTTCCTTTTGCTCGCATTTTTTGGATTGTTCAGCACGCCTATCGCGAAGTGGTTTACCAGCCGCCGATCGTAACCGGTTCAAGCATAAACTGCAGAGAAACGATATTGGGGAACAACCATCGGCATTACTTTTCTCAAGATCGCATCCCAGTCCATAGGTAAGCTTATCTGCCGCTTTCGGGCTGCGGGACATTCGCCCGCATAAAAAAGCAATAGGGCTATTACAATAATCTAGCCGACCATTTTGAAGTAACAGTATCCTGATATCGAATTTGTAATCATTGTATTTGGTTATGTCACCGGCGTGACGACACGCAAAAACGTAGAACTACATCCGAAATTAGGCTCGATCAAGCGGAGCGAGATTGCGGCCCTGCGCCATGGCAGACACCATGCGAAAAGCATTCAGTGCGGCATTTACGTTGGCGCTGTTTGTCCCAACAATATCAAAAGCGGTACCGTGAGCCGGCGTGGCAATCGGCACTGGCAGCCCGGCCAGCACCGATACTCCCTGGTCAAAGCCTAGGAGTTTGATTGCGATCTGTCCCTGGTCATGGTACATGCTTACCGCACAGTCGAATTGACCATCTCGAACCTTGAGATACAGGGTATCACTGGGAAATGGTCCATCGACCTTGATGCTCTGCAGCTTAGCTTTTTCAACGGCAGGTGCGATAATCTCGATCTCCTCTGTGCCGATAGCACCACCGTCACCAGCGTGGGGATTGAGTGCCGCGACGGCGATCCGAGGGTTGTCGTAGCCGGCTCTAGTGAGTGTCTGGTTTGCCAGGACAATGGCATCCACAATACCGTCGATGTTGAGTTTTTCAGCTACGTCTTTCAATGGGATATGTGACGTCACTCTGGCGTTCCACATGCCGTCGATTACGTTGAACTCGCTGGCCCGGCCAGTTACACCGAGTCTCTTTTTTGCCCAGGTCAGTTCGTCGGCGACACCGATTCCAGCAAGATGCATTGCAGCCTTGTTGAATGGCATAAAACAGATCCCTTCAATGACGCCACTCTGGGTGAGATCAATAGCGAGACCGAATGTTTTCAATACAGCACGGCCCGCGTCTTCGGAGACCGTACCTGGAACGATGTTGGCCGGGTCGAGGCAACGGATATCCAGCAGCTGCGGCTGACCACATTCTGGATCAATCTCGGTTGGTTCATTTAGCCGTTTACAATGGGTTTCCTGGCCGGTTACTGCATTCCCGGCAGTCATAATCCGTTGATCTGAGATTATGAGAGCTCGGTTTCGCTCAGCTGCTGTAAGTTTCTGTAGCAGTTTGGACATCAGTTCCGGCCCAATGCCACAGGCATCACCCTGAACAATACCAATAAAGGGCTGCAGGGTAGTCATCATTTGTGTTTATTAATGTGGTCGAAGGCGACTGGTTTAAATATAGCAACTGCCTGGCTTCTCATGAGACTCACGTTAGCATGTTGATGCTATTTTCTCTACTCGCTGCCGGGAACGTATGATATAAACTAAGAGTCGAACTACAATCCCATTGTTCGGGTTAACTCAATAAGGGTCAGATTCGTTTTGACAGAGCAACAAGGATAGTTTGTGGTTGAAGGTAATTTGTTAATAGGCGCATTGGCACTCTGCCGTGAAGGCAAATGGGATGCCGCTCACAAAATTGTTCAGCAGGACAACAGTCGCCTGTCTGCGTGGCTCCATGGTGTGATTCACCAAGAAGAAGGCGATCTCTCTAATGCCCGTTACTGGTTCAATCGTGCGGGTCGGGCTGAGCCAGATTCGAGGACTGCTGATGAACTCAATCATTTCGAGCATGAGCTGATTGGCCCAGACGTGGACAAGTTATAATTTAGAAGCGTTTGGGACCTGTACCTATCACACCGATAACCTGGTGTATTCATTGATTCGAACGGACAATAAAAGCTTCGTCATGGTTCAATCAGACATTGATGGGTTGATTAGGCGACAGAAATCCGGCTGTACGCTGGAGCAGATGTTTTATCGCAACTCAGAGATCCACCAGCTGGAGTTTCAGCGGGTCTTATCCCCTCAGTGGTTATACGTAGAACACGAGTCAGAACTTCCCAATCCTGGTGATTTCCTCACTTATGAGATTGGTGAAGAGTCCATCATTATTGTTCGCGGCTCCGATCGACAATTGCATGCTTTTTTTAACGTCTGCCGTCATCGAGGATCTCGGATTTGTCTGAAAAAGAGCGGTAACACCCGTAGATTTGTCTGTCCTTATCATGCCTGGGCGTACGATCTTGAGGGTAATTTGCTTTCGGCACGACATATGGCGGATGATTTCGATCAGTCTCAACACGGGCTGCACCGCTGTCAGGTCGAAGTTCTGGAAGGCCTTGTTTTTATTAGTCTTGCGTCACAGGGTAATGCAGAATTTAGTCAGATCAGGCATAACCTGTTGCCTTATCTTAAACCGCATGGTTTAACGCAGACTAAGATTGTCCATCGGGAGGTTTATCCAACCCATGCGAACTGGAAGCTTGTGGTGGAAAATTTTCGTGAGTGCTATCACTGCATGTCCGCTCATCCAGAATATACCCAAGTCAACGACTATGTCCGTGCAGGCGAACGTGGTTCCGAGGCCTATCAGGCAATGAACGAACAGTTCGAGGAAGTCGCCAGGAGCAAGGGCCGAAAATCTGGTATGGAACATTTTCCATTGCCCAGTCAGCCTCATCAGGTTTGGCGGCTTCCCATACAAGAAGGATATAAGACATTAACCCGTGACGGGAGTCCGGCAGGCCCATTACTGGGTGAGTTTGAGGAATACGATGGTGCTGAAACCGGCTCTTTTATCGGAGCGCTTTCATATTTGTATGTCACAAATGATCATGCAACCACCTTTCGATTTACACCGAAGTCTCCAGACTTTACGGAGGTTGTGGTGTCCTGGCTGGTGCGTGAAGATGCGAAAGAGGGTGTTGACTACGATCTTGATCATCTAAAGTGGATGTGGGACGTGACCACGATCCAAGATACAAAGATCATTAATAATAATCAAAAAGGTGTGAATTCAAGCCACTATTCACCAGGTCCGTACAGTGAATATGAGCTCGCGACGGCTAACTTTACTGCCTGGTATTTGTGGCGACTATCTGGGCGCACCGACATCGAATGCCCGACTAGGGAAGACAGGTTTTTTTATGACAGAATGTTTTAGGGGGATAACCCAGATCCTGTAACAAAAATGGAGCGATAATCAGAGTTTCTTCTTAGGAATGGTGCGAATGTTCAGATCAGTAATTAGGAGTGAGACATAACTCGATACCTCTTTCTTGGTGCCCTGACGGTAGCCAGTAACCGTGGATACTGAATTGGCGACGGTGTACTTGTAGCAACGACCGTTGGAGCCTCCGCTGGGCAGCTCGGCTTTCTCGAGTTCGATCATTCCATATTCGAGGTGAGCAAAATTTTCGAGATCGAGCACTATAGGTGCTTCACCTTTTCTGTGAATTGTCTTTATTTCCGCCATTTCTGACCTTGCATTGATTTAGATTTGGGAGTGATTAAAGTCTGTTGGCCACCGAAGAAGAGGTCTCTTTGTCAGCCAAAAGATGTAGTGTTAGCTCAAACATGTCGTGCAAAAGAGCAACTTACGATTATAACATTGATGTCTCAGTGAATCCAGGAGCTAAGTGAGTAGTCACTATTTCAACACAAAACAGAGCGGAATTTATTGAGTTGCATGGTTGGTTCTGTGATTCTTGGCGTCATCTACGTAGTTAGCTATACCTAACAATGATTATTGAACGAGGTATTTCGGGATTTGGCGGTGCAGTGACAGCGCCTCACCACTTGGCGGCACAGGCGGGCGGGCGGGTGTTGAGCGATGGTGGTAACGCAATCGAAGCGATGATTGCAGCGGCGGCTTGCATCGCAGTGGTTTACCCGCACATGAATGGGTTGGGGGGTGACAACATCTGGCTTATACACTCAGGTCGAGGTAGCCAGCCAGTTGGTTTTGATGCTTGTGGTGCTGCTGCGGGGCTTGCCGATGCTCAGTGGTATCGTGCGTCAGGACATGAGCAAATGCCCTCTCGCGGACCCAAGGCTGCGTCGACAGTTGCCGGTGCCGTATCAGGCTGGGGAAAGGCCTATGAATGGAGTAGCAGGCACTGTGGCGGGAAACTGCCATTAACACGCTTATTTGAGGATGCCATTTACTATGCCAAAGCGGGATTTTCGGTAACGGATACGCTGGCAAGAAATGCACGCCTTAAGCGGAGCGAATTGGAATCTGTTGAAGGTTATAGCAATCTATTTATACCCAGTGGCTCGACCCTGCGCCCTGGAGAAAGGTTTTGCCAACCACAACTGGCGCTAACGCTTGAGCGGCTTGCGGCCAGGGGCTTCGATGATTTTTATACGGGCGAGCTGGCGCACGATATTGCTGAAGACCTGGAACGGATGGGCAGCCCACTTCGAGGGACAGACCTTAATCGGCATCAATCCATTCAAGTAGACCCCTTGCAGCTGAGTCTGGGTGAGACCGTGTTATTCAATATGCCGCCACCGACCCAGGGCATCTCATCGTTGATGCTGCTAGGAATATTTTCAAGGCTGGGGGTTGAGTATGCAGATCGTTTTGAATACATACACGGCTTACTGGAATCGACAAAAAGAGCGTTTATTTACCGGGATCGCTATCTGACAGATCCTGAGCACATGACTGTCCACCCACGACAATTGCTGTCTGATGCTTTTCTTGACCGTAACGCTGCAAGCGTAAACTGGGATCAGGCTGCTCCATGGCCCGCCAAAGAGGACGGCGGCGATACCGTCTGGTTAGGATCTGCCGACTCTCAGGGCCGAGTTGTCAGTTTTATCCAGAGTCTTTATTGGGAATTTGGTTCCGGTGTTGTGCTGCCGCAGACAGGCATCACATGGCAAAATCGGGGGTCGAGTTTTTCATTGGATTCTGGTCATCACAACTGCTTGAAGCCCTTTCGGCGCCCGTTTCACACGATTCAGCCGGCGCTTGCACATCTACCCGATGGCCGCGTTGTGGCCTATGGGACGATGGGCGGGGATGGACAGCCGCAAACCCAGGCGATGATTCTTTCTCGTTATGCAGGGTATGGGCAGGGCATTCAGCAGGCCATCAGCGCCCCGCGCTGGCTTCTGGGGAGGACCTGGGGTAGTGAGGTCACAAATGTCCGTATAGAAAACAGATTTCCGGCCGAGGTTTTTGATCAACTGTTATCTGTTGGTCATGAGTTGGAGGTGATCGGCCCTTACGATGATCTCATGGGGCATGCGGGTGCAATTGTGTTACACCCAGACGGACTGATAGAAGGAGCCAGTGATCCGCGTTCAGACGGCTCGGTTGTGGTGGTGTGAACCCATCAATTTAACGATTCGTGATATGTATCGCGCGGCCGTGTGTCGCCAGGGCGGCTTCGTGGATTGCTTCTGACAAAGTTGGGTGCGCATGTATGGTTTTCGACAGGTCAGTGGCTGTAATCCTGGTTTTCATCGCAAGCACTGCTTCGCCTATCAATTCAGAAATATGTGAACCAATCATGTGTATTCCCAGAATCTGGTCAGTAGCGCTATCCGAGAGAATCTTAACGAAACCTTCAGTTTTGCCTTGGGCTTTGGCGCGTCCGGTTGCCGCAAAAGGAAACAATCCGGTCGAATAGGGTCGTTGGGCTTGTTTAAGGTCGAGTTCGGTTAGGCCCACCCAGGCTATTTCAGGGTCCGTGTAGATGATCCAAGGAATCACCTCGCGGTCAACGTGGCCTTGACCGGTCGCAATTTTCTCTGCCACAGCCACACCTTCTTCAGAGGCCTTGTGGGCCAGCATGGGGCCGTGGACTGAGTCGCCGATTGCCCAGACGTTTTGTTCACCTGTCAGGCAGTTTTCGTCGACTTCGATAAAGCCGCGACTATCGAGGGTCAGGCCAGTCGCTGGGTCGAAAAGTCCATCCGTGCATGGTTGACGACCTATCGCGACGATCAGTTTGTCGACTGTAAGTTTCTGTTCCTGTTCTCCTTGAAGATAGACCACCTCGCAACCATTGTTTATCACGGTGGCATTTGTGACCAGACAACCCAGTTGAATATTAAGATTCTGTTTCTTGAACTGCCGCTGGGCTTCACGGGCGATCTGTGGGTCAGCGGCGGGCAATAAAGTTTTTGCCGCTTCGAGTATCGTCACCTTCGCTCCCAGGCGGCGCCATACACTACCGAGTTCCAGTCCGACAACACCGGCACCGATAACACCCAGTACCTCGGGAACTGTGAGAAGTGACAGAGCGGTAGAAGATTCAATAATATGATCACCATCAAAGGGTAGGCCAGGTAGGGTCATCGGCTCAGAGCCTGTCGCGATGACGACATGTTTGCTGTTTAGAATGTCGGGCGTTTGACTGCCTGTTACTGGTGTAACTTCGATACGTAGCTCCGGTAGAACCCTGCCGTAGCCGTGAATTGCAGTCACACCATTGGCCTTAAAAAGGGCACCTATCCCATCAGTCAGTTCAGCGACGATCCTGTTTTTGCGTTCCATCATCTGTGGAATGTCCAGCTCTACGGTGTCAACAAAAATACCGTGCTCGGTAAATTCCTGGTGCAATTGTTCAAGATGTAACGAGCTGTCCAGTAGTGCTTTTGATGGAATGCAACCCACATTTAGGCAAGTTCCGCCAGGTGTAGGCTCGCCCGCATTATTTGTCCGTTGGTCAATACACGCAGTACGCAAACCCAGCTGGGCGCAGCGTATTGCACAAACATAACCGGCCGGTCCGGCACCGATGACGACTACATCAAAAGTAGCTTCAGTCATCTTCAGCTCTATTGACCTGGTTTGAAGGTTGGTTGGATACGGTTACAGAGCCTGTGCAGGTGAATCTGAACTGTGCGGCATATCGTGAGATTTGTAATCAGGCAGTACCAGTATGTCCGAAGCCACCGTGGTGTCGATCACTTTTCTCAAAAGAATCAACGATTTCGAAATTAACTTTCACGACGGGCAGGAATGCCATCTGGGCAATTCGATCCCCGGGTTCGATCCGGAAATCCGATGAGCTACGATTCCAGCAAGACACTTTGACTTCACCCTGGTAATCGCTGTCGATCAGTCCCACCAAATTACCTAGAACGATGCCGTGTTTATGCCCCAGACCGGAACGGGGCAGCAGTACTGCGCAGATATCAGGGTCAGCGATGTGAACGGCGAGGCCTGTTGGTATCAGTTCACAGGCATCGGGTTTAACAGTTAAGGGTTCTTCAAGACAGGCCCTGATATCCATAGCAGCCGAGCCGTCTGTCGCATAAGCGGGTAGGCCGAACGTCTCAGCAAGGCGAGGATCAAGTACTTTCAGCTGAATCTTTTGCATGGAAGCGCTTCGCAATTTCATCGATCAGATTTACTGCCAGTTTGACCTTGGTATCCTGGCCCAGGTCGAGTTCTGTATTTCGATCAACAAGAACAAGGGCGTTCCGATCACTCCCGAATGGCTTGTCTTTACCTTCTATAAGGTTTGCAACCATTAGGTCTACTTTTTTGCGTTCGAGTTTACCGCGAGCATTGTCGATCGTTCTTTCGGTTTCAGCTGCGAAACCGACAATGAATGGTGGTGACGGTCGAGCGGCCATTGAAGCAAGTATATCGGGGTTACGAACGAGTTTAATTGTCATCTCGGGCGCATCTTTTTTCATTTTTTGGGGCATGCTATCCGCGGGGCGATAATCTGCAACGGCTGCAGCACAGATCAGAATATCAGTTGAATCAATATTTGATTCAACAGCGGCCAGCATTTCTTGTGCAGAAACAACACTTTTGACCTGAATCCCAGCTGGTGGTGCCAATGCAGTCGGGCCGCTAATCAGCGTGACTGAAGCACCTGCGATCCGAGCAGCAGTTGCCACTGCGTAACCCATTTTTCCAGAGCTGTGATTGGTCAAGGCCCGTACTGGGTCTAGAGCTTCCCAGGTGGGGCCGGCAGTCACCATAACCTGGACGCCATCAAGACTACCGGGAGATCGACTCTGTGCCAGATATTGAACAATTTCTTCTGGCTCCTGCATACGACCGGGGCCAACTTCACCACAGGCCTGTGGACCTATTCTTGGATCAAGGACGGTAACGCCCCAGGTGCGTAAGCTCTCCACATTCCGCTGAGTAGCTGTCTTTTCCCACATCACATGATTCATTGCAGGCGCAATGGTAATTGGAGCTTCGGATGCCAAGCACAGGGTGCTAAGGAGAGTGTCGGCAAGACCCGTTGCTAAACGCGCGATGAAGTCAGCACTTGCCGGCGCGACAACAATTTGGTCCGCCCACCGGGCTAATTCGATATGACCCATCCCAGCCTCTGCGCTGGTATCTAGCAGGGAATCGTGTACTGGATTGCCGCTGGTTGCCTGGAGAGTCAGTGGCGTGATAAATGCCTTACCTGCGGGGGTGACAACGACGCGAACGTCGGCACCCTGATCTCGCAGCCTGCGGGTCAGATCCACGCTTTTATAGGCTGCGATCCCGCCAGTAATACCAACCACAATGTGCGTGCCAGCAATAGCGCTCATAAACGTGAGTCTAACGGTTGTAGATCGAGCGGGAAACAAGGTATCTGCTGATAATGCCCCGATGTGCCTTATGGGCCTGATTTTTAGTCGGGCTTTCAGAATAAGTCGATTTCTGGTATAAATCCCCCCCCTTGAACACCGAAAAAGAGCGACAGGTCAATGGCTAGAGTTTGCCAAATTACGGGGAAGCGGACAGTGTCCGGCAACAATGTTTCCCACGCAAACAACCGAACGAAGCGTACTTTTAAGCCGAATATTCATGATCAACGATTTTGGGTCGAAAGTGAAAAGCGCTGGGTACGGCTCCGAGTGTCCCACCAGGGACAGCGGATAATCGATAAGAAGGGCATTGAGTCAGTGCTGAAAGACCTTCGCGCTCGTGGTGAGCGAGTTCGATAACAGTATACTCAGAGTATCAGGCCCAGGGAGAAACAGGTATGAGAGACAAGATTCGACTGACGTCATCAGCTGGCACTGGTCACTTCTATACGACGACGAAAAATAAGCGGACGACACCAGATAAGATGGAAATTAAGAAGTATGATCCGGTCGTGCGAAAACACGTGATCTATAAAGAAGGCAAGATTAAGTAAAACTGTTTTTCGATTCGTCCGAAAGCCCTCCTCGCGGGGGCTTTTTAAATTCAGCCCCAAACGGGGGATCAGTCGAGTAGCAGTCGGTATCCTTTGAGCTTTTCTGCAAATTGTGCGAGTGAGTTGATGCCAGATGATTCAGCATGTCGGCACCAGTTGTCTAGCTGCTGAATTAGTATCTCACTCGACGCTGAGGAGCGTTGCCAGATTTCCTGGAGTCGAAGTTTTGCATCGTACACGGTGTTGATTCGCGGCGACAAAGTCAGAGCATGAGTGAGCCTTTGCTGAGCGTGGGAGTTCAATCTGGTATTTTCACGTAGAATCAGTTTTGAAGCTTTTCGAAATATTCTGAACTTGGATCGACTGGTGTTTCGAATTGCACGGGCTTCATCTTGGCACACAGTAGACACAACCTCACGCGCGTAGTCAGCCATGATCTCGAATCGATTGCCGATCAACGCACGAAGTGTTTCGATATCGCAGCAGATCGTATCTGATCGTGTAATCACCACCGGTGGTTGCCTGGAAGAATTTGCGAGGCCGAGGTGTTCAAGCACTCTGATGTAAAACCAGCCAAGATCTATTTCCCAGGGTTTTGTCGAAAAGCGAGCGGACCCTGCAAACGCATGATGATTGTTATGCAGTTCCTCTCCTCCGATCAGAATGCCCCAGGGGACGATGTTTCGACTTGCATCCTCCAGTTCGTAGTTTCGATAACCTAGAAAGTGGCCGAGACCGTTAATAACTCCGGCAGCCCAGAAAGGAATCCAGATCATCTGGACCAGCCATACCAACGTTCCGGCAAGCGGTCCAAATGCAAGAAGTTCCAGGATCAGTAGCACGGTAAGGCCGGTATTGGGGAAACGCGCATAGATATTTCTTTCGATCCAGTCATCCGGTGTACCGTTTCCGTATTTATCCAGAGTTTCCAGATTGGCTGCGGCCCGTCGGTAAACAACTAGGCCAAGCCATAATACCCGGTGAATACCCAGTATCTGCGGACTATGAGGATCATCGTTTGTTTCAACTGTGGCATGGTGTTTGCGATGAACCGCGACCCACTGTCGTGTGACAATTCCTGTCGTGAGCCATAACCAGCCGCGGAAGAAATGACTGACCGCTTTGTGCAGCGAAAACGCGCGATGAGACTGGTTACGGTGCAGGAACAGCGTTACCGAAATAATCGTCAGGTGGGTCGTTACCAGCACGATCACGGTATATCCCCACCACGGAAGAGTTGCCATAGCTAGATGGATAACGAATTGATGAATCAGTCAGTATTGTATCTGTGAATCAATTCAGAGCCCTAAACAATTGTACTGTGTCTCAGCGGGCGCGGTAGGTTATCCGGCCTTTGGATAGGTCATAAGGGGTGAGTTGGACAGTAACACGGTCCCCCCGAAGGATTCGAATATAGTTTTTCCGCATTTTTCCGGAAATATGAGCATGAACAACATGCCCGTTATCTAGCTCAACCTGGAACTGGGTGTTTGGCAGGGTTTCGAGCACCGTACCCTCCATTTCAATATGTTCTTCTTTTGCCACTCGTAAGGTCGCGCCTCCCAACGCACACATGTTTTCAGAGCAGAGTATAACGGACGGGTTCGTCTTCATCCACATCTCACCGTATCGAGAAGATGACGGTCGATGATGAGTTGTGTCAGAGTGTGCCTTTGAGCACACCTCTTTCACTTAACTGTCTGGCAGAGATTAAATGATTGATCTTTATTATTGGCCAACGCCTAATGGATTGAAGATAACTGTTTTGCTACGGGAGATTGGACTGGAGTATCGGTTATATCCAATCAACATTGGCAAGGGAGATCAGTTTGATCCGGAATTCTTATCTGTATCGCCAAACAACCGTATCCCCGCGATTGTCGATCATGAACCCGAAGGTGGTGGAGATTCGATCTCAGTGTTTGAATCCGGTGCGATCCTGTTGTACCTGGCAGAGAAATACGAGCAGTTTCTTCCGCCAGATCAACGATTGCGAGTACAGGCTATTGAATGGTTAATGTGGCAGATGGGGGGTCTTGGCCCGATGCTCGGACAGAATCACCACTTTAATCGGTATGCCCCTGAAGACGTGCCTTACGCGATAAAACGATACAGTGACGAAACACTGAGGCTCTATGCAGTGTTGAACCGTCGATTGATCGACCGGGATTACATCGCCGGTTCATACTCTATTGCGGATATAGCAGTTTATCCGTGGGTGAATCGTTACGAGTGGCACAAAACCGATATTGATCGCTTTCCAGAAGTGAAACGCTGGTATCAAACCATCGGTGAACGACCTGGTGTTGTTCGTGCCTATGATGAGGCAAAAACTATTAACGCTGGTAATGTCGCCTCTGACGAGTCACGTGAAGTACTTTTTGGGCAAACAGATGTGACGATACAGCAGGCGTATGCTGCACCTAAAGGATCGGAATGAACTGAGCTTTAGTTCAGTAGTCTATTGGACAGTTTGAATTAAATGTTGAGGCCGGGGCTGGTAAGTGCTACGTGGGCCCCATGCGTGTCAGCTACCGCTCGGACCAGGCTAAGGCCCAGATTATTGCCAGGCTGGGTCGCTAGCGATACTCAAAGTAAAAGGTTTTCTAGAATTTTCTGGTAAATAATAGCTAGTGTCTCCAGATCGGCGACAGCCACCTGCTCATTAATCTGGTGAATGGTTCGGTTCACAGGGCCCAGTTCAATGACTTGTGCTCCGGTGGGCGCAATGAAGCGGCCATCGGAAGTGCCCCCCTCAGTCGACAGATCAGTCGTGAGGCCGGTGACCGCATAAATTGCCGCAGATGCGGCGTCTACAAGTTCGCCGGGCTGAGTTTGGAAAGGTAGGTTGGGCCTGGACCAGTCAATCTCATAGTCTGTCCATACCTGCTGGCAAAGTGCGTTGACACGCTCTTTAATGGACTCAATCGATGACTCCGGGGAATACCGTAAATTGAAGTCTAATTCTGCCTGTGCTGGGATTACATTACTGGCACCAGTACCGCTGTTCAGGTTAGAGACCTGAAAGGTCGTGGGCGGAAAGAATTCATTACCTTCATCCCATGTTTGTGCGGTGAGACGAGTCACAATTTCTGCTGCTCTGTGAATCGGGTTGTCGGCCAGATGTGGATAGGCGACATGACCCTGAACACCCTGTATGGTCAATTTCCCCCCAAGTGATCCGCGGCGACCGTTCTTGATAACATCGCCGGTCTGTTCCCGGCTGGTTGGCTCACCTACAACACACCAGTCGATAATTTCTTCTCGATCACACAGCATCTCGACAACCTTAACTGTGCCATTGTTGGCAGGGCCCTCTTCGTCACTGGTTATGAGTAGAGCGATCGAGCCCCGATGATTGGGGTGATTGACCACAAATTGTTGGCAGGCCGTGACCATGGCAGCCAGGCTGCCTTTCATATCAGCGGCACCCCGACCATGAAGTATGCCATCTTGGACGGTCGCGCTAAAAGGTGGGTAATGCCACTGCTCAATAGGGCCTGTGGGGACCACGTCGGTATGTCCAGCGAATACCAGCAAGGGATCAACCTGGCCACGGCGGAGCCATACATTACGTACCTCACCATAGGTTAGAAATTCAGCCTTGAAGCCTGCGGGCTGCAGGGCTTCGGCGATCAGATCCTGGCACCCAGCATCGTCTGGCGTGAGAGACGGCTGTCGGATCAGGTTTCGCGCAAAATCTAAAGTAGAGGACATGACTTATAGTGATTCATGGGTTACGTTGATTCTATTTTAGGGGATCATATCCCGGAACGGGTCTGTGGATGTCTGCTACCCTGTTGCCGAACAGCAAGAAGTGCTTGAAAATTGATCACGCATTTTACAGTTGTCTCACACTATCCGAATGAGATCACAATCTGGTATCTTGGAACGCATGAACGAAACCGGAGAGTTACTGTTACACATTGACTCCGAAAGAGTGCCAGCCTGGGCAGCAGCACTGAGGGCAACTTTGGCTGAAATGCCGCTCAGAATCTGGCCCGATCGGGGCGATCCTGATCAAATTCGGTATGCGCTGTTATGGAAACCGCCTTCTGAACTGTTTGATGGTTTGCACAACCTAGAGGTGATTTTCTCTGTGGGTGCAGGTATAGATCATCTACTGAGCTGTACGACACTGCCAGCAGATGTTCCAGTGGTACGCATGGTTGAGCCTGTGTTGACAGCCGGGATGGTGGAGTATGTCATCTATAATGTGATACGGTTTCACCGGCGCATGCACGAATATGATGTGCAGCAGCGACAAGCTCAGTGGCAGGTTTTGCCGCAGATCACGGCTGGCGATGTGACAATTGGAATAATGGGGTTGGGTGTTCTAGGCGAGGCCGCCGCCGCAGTGCTTACAAAGATGAACTACCCGGTAACGGGGTGGAGTCGATCGCGCAAGAGCCTACCCGGTGTGCGAAGCTACGTTGGTGAACCTGAGCTATTGGAATTTCTCAGTGGTGCTCAGATTCTAGTTATGCTGCTGCCATTGGATGAGACGACCCAGCATATTCTGAACAAGGGAACGCTTGCGCGATTGCCCAGAGGTGCGTGTGTTATCAATGCTGGCCGCGGTGGCCTTATTCATGAGACTGATCTACTTAATGCGCTTGATAAAGGATATATCAGTGGTGCAGCACTTGATGTATTTGAAACCGAGCCGCTACCCGAGACTCACCTGTTCTGGCGTCATCCGAATGTCACTGTCACACCTCATGCAGCCAGTCTGACCAATCCATTGACTGCGGTTCAGTTCGTGGTTGAAAACATTAGGCGTCACCAGAATGGGAAGCGCCTCCAGCATATTGTCGTGCCGACTGATCGGCGTTAAAACTGATCTCTGTAACGAAACGTGTTCTCTAGGCGGTGTGACTAAAGCAGATCGACCTGCGTTTCGAGTACGATCTTCCAGTTGCTGCTCTGGCGTTTCCAGTGTTGTTCAAGGATCTTTACCGGCCCGGTTGTCGCCTGAATTCTAAAGACCGCTAGCAAGTGATCAGTTTCGCCTGGGTAACTGTAGAATTCAGGTTGTGAATTGATTGCTGAAAAACGGTCAATCAGTTTCTCAGATATGGAAGGAGAAGCCGAACTGGCGTAGAATTCTAACAGTGCGTTTTTGTCTCCACGTTTCCAAGCTGCCGTCCAATCAAGCAATATGCCAAGTGGTCGTTCTCGTAAACTGACTAACTCTTCGAAAGGCAACCATGCAGGTTTGTCGTCAATGATTACCCGAGTCTGGGTATGTTTTTCTAGTTGCATGTACAGCGTTTCAAAATCCAGATTTGACAACGATACACAGCCGTCGGTTGCGAGTGGTGAGCGGTTCACCCAGCTAGGTTCAGTACCGTGCAGCCAGATACCGTGGCCGCTTCTGGCGCGGGACTTATCGAGACTGTTGGGATAGTTGATCGGCAATGCGCCGTAGCCGTAGCGCTCGTGAAGACTCTGACCAGGTATGTAGCCGGTTGTATGATAGATCCCAATAGGAGTCCGTCGGTCACCTTCTTGTTCTTTCCCGGCTCCTTGATGACCAATGGATACATAGTAATCTTGTACCGCAACAGGTCTGTCGTTAAGGTACTCGAAAAGATATAGCCTCGATGCAGGGACATCGACATAAATCAGTTGATGGCCCGGACGACCGGCATACAACAAGCGGGTGGGTACTTGCCCTTGGCGGTTTGGTCCCTGATTATGGACGTAATCCCAGCGGTTCTTTAGCTGTTCTCTGAGTCTGGCAATGATAACCAGATCTTTTGCAGTCGCGTAATCATCTATTTGGTTCGACAGGCCGGCCTGTGCTGCGAGAACATCAGCATGAACAAGGTGCCCCAATCGGCTTTGTGGGTACCTTTGGGTGAGCGCCGACAGGTGCTGTTGTGCTGCTACATGTTGACCCAGTATAAGCTGTCGGAGACCGCTGATTAGCTCACCTTCGTAGGCACTCGTTGTCGGTTTTGCAGCCGATGCCATGCTTTGGATTAGTAGTGCGCCTAAGATGCTGGCCGTAAATGTTCTAAATTTGAAACGATAGCCACGTAGCCCGTGTTTTGTCAAAATAAAACGTGCCATTAACGCTTGCCCAGCATATCAAGCGGTAACAGATCGGGTGTCTGAGAATCACCGGAGGTTTCATTTGCCTTTGTACCCCGCAAAGCCTTGCGATATGCCGAGATAGCCCTAGTTGCGTAGAGAGTACTTAGATTCTGGTACAGAGTTGCATAGGTGGGGTTGGTTTGAAGTCCCAGCTGGAAATATCTTGTTGCTTTCTCAAAATTTCCGTCAGCGGCATAGATCAACCCAAGGTTGTTGTATGCCTCTGGCAAATCAGGTTCAACTTCAATCACCTTCTCGTAGATCGTAACAGCCTGATCGTTCTTTCCATTAGTTGTTAGGATGCGGGCTTTCAGGAACAGAGGTAGGGCAGCACTGGGCTGGAGGTCGAGCCATTGATCAACTCTCTCAAGTGCAAGGATCAGCTGATTGTTCTTAATGAGTTGATTGATTGTCCCAGCATCAAACTGGTCAGCAGCATTCAAAGGTGAACAAGAAAAACTCCAGAGGAGGATTAAGGCTAGCCTTCTTAAAACCGGATAACAGTTAAGTGAGTGTTGAAACAATGAATCAGTCTCTCTACAGCAGCTCAAAGATATGAGCTGGTAAAACAAGGGTCGAGTCGGTCTGTCAACGGGTTGCAATCGCCTGAGCAGATGCCCATCGCGCTCGCCAATCCTCGGAGACGGTCGGCAGGGTCATCACTTGGGCGCTATCTATCCAACCAGAGACTGCACCGAAGATGCGAAGCCTGGCCCAGTCACCTTTGTGCCCGATAACGGTAACTTTTGTCCCGCTATCCAGTGCGCCAAGTACGTCCGATGTTTCAGTCGTGCTGGGGCGAGATCGGATTCGTACACGGTTACGGTTGATCGTGGCAGTGGCACCTCGCTCGTCAATAAACTTGCCCCAGACCCACACGTCGAGTCCATTGGGTGACTGAATCATTTTCCAGTTTCCCTTGCTGCCGATAATTTTGATCGGCGTATTGGAGTCGAGCAGGGCGATTACAGCACCGCCGGCGTTTGGTTGGGCTAGAACGGGGGCATTGGCTTGGGTGACCAGAGCGGCTCGGAAAAGCGCGCTAGTCTGGCCGCTGTCTGAAGAGGGTGAGATATCAATAGCGGTGTTTTCAGCCGTTTCAGCAGAATCAGGTCGAGTTGCAGCACTTTGCCACCGGTTGAGCCATTGATCGGTTACAGACGGGTGAATCTCGAGTTGCTTTGACAGTATCCATGCGCGCATCGTACGGGGTGCTGTAACCCTTGCCCAGTCTCCAGAGGTGCTGAGTACGCGTACGTACTCACCTTTCTCGAAGTTTCCAATAACACTCGAACCGCTCTGGGTTGACGGCCGTGTCCGGGCTCGAACCCCTTCACCGACAATCCGAGCAGTATCGCCATTTTGGGAAATTAGTGTGCCGAATACCCAGACATTAATAGCCAATGGAATGTGTACTTGGGACCACTTGTCGCGGGTACTGACCACCTTGATGGGTGTGCCGCTAGAAAGCTTTGTAATGGCGTTGGATGTTGGTTTGGACAAGTGAACCACAGCACCACGAGCTCCGACCGTTGCCGCAGTGAAACCAGACTCAGTAGCCGGGTCGGTGGGATTTCGTGTGGTGGAGTGCTGGGTTGTAGTGTCCTTGGACAATTCCGCCAATGTAAGACCGGAGCGTTTGGCTTCCTGTTTAATCATCAAGGCGACTTTGTCAGCACCCGGGTGTTTTTGTTTGGTAGCCAGATTGATCCAGTAGTAGGCTTCTCGCAGATCGTGTTCGATACCTTTGCCTGAAAGGTAGCAACTTGCCAGATTGTACTGGGCTGATGCTTCTCCTTTCGCTGCTGATTTCTTCCACCAGTCGACGGCCCGACCCAGGTTCTGCCGGACACCGATACCTTTCCAATACGCCGCGCCGAGATTGAACATAGCGGTAGAATGTCCGCCTTGTGCTGCTTTTCGAAACCAGGCGATCGTCTGGTTGAGGCTTTTGTTGACACCATGCCCTTTGTGATAAGCGACACCCAGGAGATATTGAGCCTCAACATCTCCTTTTGCTGCGTAGGATCGCCAGATGCGAACGGCGGTTTGGTAGTCCTGACTTTTGTAGGCTTTTACCGCATCCAGGCGTTCGTCACCCATGGCGCCATGGGGTCCAAGGAGCAAAAACACGATAACCAGAACCGAAAAGATTCTGGCGCAGAGTATAGGTTCACAGGTTTTCACGGGAAAAATAATGTGTGAAGATCTCCGGGATCTCACCCACCTCACTCCAAATCATGGTTATTGCGACATAGAGTATTATCGCAAGCCCGGCATAAGCAATCCACCGTTGTTTCTGCAGGAGTCGCGCGATTACTGTTGCTGCGCACATCATCAGTGCCACCGACAAAGCAAGGCCGAAAATCAGAACGAGGGTGTTATCTCGAGCCACGCCGGCGACTGCCAGCACATTGTCCAGTGACATCGACACGTCGGCTATGATGATCAGGATTATTGCTTGGCGCACCGACTTGGTCTCGTGCTTCACATTTTGATCATCTATATGCGATCCACTGGCTTTAAGATCTCGCCATAAATTCCAGCATACCCAGAGCAGCAGCAAGCCACCGACAAGGAGTAGGCCAGGGAATTGGAGAAGTTTTACGGTGATCAGGGCGAACAGGATGCGGGCGATTGCGGCACCAGCTATTCCGATAACAATGACCCTCTGCCGCGCTGCAGCGGGTACGCCGGCAGCCGCGAGAGCCACAACAATGGCGTTGTCACCGGCAAGAACTAGGTCTACAAGGACAACCTGAAACAAAGGCCAGATCTGATCAATAATAGTCTGCATGCTTATGAATAGGTGGCGACGCTTGAAGCAAGTGGAGATTGAGTATCGAGATAACCGATTATACTGATCTTCGAGATAGGTCTGAATGACCGCTCAACACAACGCGTAGTCGTAGTGATTGAGTTTCCCCAGTCGTCAGTTAAGGCGGCTAGAATATCAAGTGGCACCAGAGCGCCTGTTGCTCCAGAAGATTAAGTTGTGTAACCGATGAAAGATATACAAAAAGCTGAATTTCAGTGGATGGATCCGTTGCTGATCCACGATTTGCTCACCGATGATGAACGGTTGATCCAGGATACCGTGGCACGTTATTGCCAGGATCGGCTACAACCTAGAATTCTTGAAGCGAATCGGAAAGAAACGGTAGATCGAGATATTTTTTATGAGATGGGTGAACTGGGAATGCTCGGATCGACCATACAGGGTCACGGTTGTGCGGGACTTAACTATGTCTGTTATGGCCTTATAGCCCGGGAGGTTGAACGCGTTGATTCGAGTTACCGGTCGATGATGAGTGTTCAGTCCAGCCTGGTCATGCACCCGATAAACGCTTACGGATCGGATCAACAGAAGGAAAAATATCTTCCGCATCTGGCCACAGGGAACTGGGTAGGGTGTTTCGGGCTTACCGAACCCGACCATGGATCTGATCCGGGTAGCATGAGGACGCGAGCACACCGAGTAGACAGCGGTTATCGTTTGGTGGGATCAAAAATGTGGATCACAAACTCACCCATCGCAGATGTTTTTATTGTCTGGGCCAAAAACGATGAAGGCGCGATTCGAGGATTTATCCTTGACCGTGGGATGGAAGGACTGTCTACACCCGTAATTGAGGGCAAGTTCTCCCTGCGCGCATCGGTTACCGGGGAAATTGTGATGGACAATGTTTTTGTGCCTGAAGAGAACATTCTTCCCGGAGTAAGTGGACTCAGCGGACCATTTGGTTGCTTGAACAGGGCGAGATATGGCATCTCTTGGGGATCAATGGGGGCGGCCGAGTTTTGCTGGCACTCAGCACGAAACTATGTACTGGAACGCGAGCAATTTGGCCGTCCACTGGCAGCAAATCAGTTGATTCAAAAGAAGCTTGCGGATATGCAGACTGATATTGCTCTCGGGTTAAGTGGTGCGCTGCGAGTAGGCAGACTGATAGACGAGGGTCGTATGCTGCCTGACGCAATTTCTATGCTTAAACGAAATAACTGTGGTAAAGCGCTGGACATTGCGCGTGTTGCTCGGGATATGCATGGAGCGAACGGCGTGTCCGATGAATATCATGTGATCCGGCATGTCATGAACCTGGAAGCTGTAAATACCTATGAAGGTACTCACGATGTTCATGCGCTGATCCTGGGGAGGGCGCAGACCGGGATTCAGGCATTTACTGGTTGATTGCCCATGGCCGGTGCGCTTTCACGGTTCAGAATTCTAGACCTCAGTCGTGTTTTGGCCGGCCCATCCTGTACGCAGATCCTCGCTGATCTGGGTGCGGAGGTCATCAAGATTGAACGTCCCGGTGCCGGTGACGATACTCGCGGATGGGGCCCCCCGTATCTGAAGGCGGCAGACGGTAGTGATACCTCTGAGGCTGGGTACTATCTCTCGGCGAATCGTGGTAAACGGTCGGTGTGTATCGATATCAGTCATCCATCAGGCCAGAGTGTGATACGGGACCTGGCTATGAAATCAGACGTCCTGGTAGAGAACTTTAAAGTTGGCGGACTCAGAAAATACGGGCTGGACTACGAATCACTCAGTCGGGTCAATGAGCGACTAATCTACTGCTCTATCACAGGTTTTGGTCAGGATGGTCCCGATTCAGCACGGCCCGGTTATGATTTTATGATTCAGGGTACCGGGGGTCTCATGAGTATCACCGGTGAGCGCGATGGCGTAGCCGGTGCCGGGCCGCAGAAGGTGGGTGTCGCGATTGCGGATCTGGTCACTGGCCTGTATTCGGTTTCAGCTATTCAGGCTGCGCTGCTCAGTCGGGAGGTTACGCATAAAGGTCAGTATATTGATATGGCGTTGCTCGACTGCCAAGTCGCCATGCTGGCCAATCAGGCGATGAACTGCATGATTTCGGACGAGGTCCCGATAAGAGCGGGTAACGCACACGTCAATGTGGTGCCTTACCAGGTTTTCGAGTCGTCAGATGGGCACATTATTATTGCGATCGGGAACGATACACAGTTTGAACGCTTCTGCGAGTTGGCGGGTGTGCCCGAGTTAGCCAGGGACGCTCGATTTTCCACTAACACGGGCCGTGTGCAACACCGGACGGCACTGTTGCCCGAACTTGAGCGCATCGTAAAACAACGGAGTTCGGAAGAATGGGCGGTGGACTTTGATCGTTACCAGATTCCGTGGGGACCAATCAACACCATCGACCAGGTACTGGCGATGCCGCAGGTGAGGCATCGAAAAATGCGTATGGCAATGGCACATCCACTGTCAGATCGATTTGAGATTGTTGGAAGCCCGCTTAAACTCTCAGACACTCCTCCGGTCTACGAACATCCACCGCCACTGCTGGGTGAGCATACTGAGCAGGTGTTACGTGATCTTTTACACTACAGTGACGATCATATTCAGGCTCTGCGCCAGGAACATGCCATTTGACTTGCCGGTTTTAAGAGTTTGTTAGTTTGAAAACTATCGGTACAGATTCGGAAGATGGTATGGCTTTCCCATTGTGTAAGACTGGGTGAAAGCGCCATTTCTTTACTGCTTGTACGGCTGCTCTATCTAGCAGGCGAGATCCGCTGCTCTGCCCTACACCGATGGTTTTGACTGTACCCTGGACAGAGATTAGGACATTGACTACAACGCGTCCTTCGATCCCCTGGTTGCGGGCCAGAAGTGGATAGTGTGGTTTAGGGTTGCCAGCAACGGGTCTGGGTTTGTAGTCAACTGCGGCGTTTCCCGTATCCAGTAGGTTTCTAGAAGCCTGTTGTGTCGGTAAAGTCGATGCTGTCTGTGACTCAGGCCGAGGTATTTCTGTTCGAGTGGGTAGTTTAGAAATTACCTGATCCAGTTCTTGATTGATAGCGGTCAGTTGGGTTAACTGTTGTTTAAGAAGCCGGTTTTGAGTTCGAAGCTCAACGCGGCTTTTTGCCAGTGACTGGTTGTCTCGCGCTGCACGTGCCAGCGATGTCTGCAGGGCTTTAGTGGCAATTTTGAGTTGATCTCTTTCCTGAGTGGTCGTGGTGATCAATTCGTCAACATGCTTGTTCAGCTTACTGGCCTTGTCCATCGGCTTTGTTTCAACAGTCTCAATTGCTGCTACTGATGGCTCGATGGTCTCGCCAGCATCCTGTGTTTCCTGGATCAACGTTGCCTGCAGGGTTGAGGAAAAGACGATTTCTTTAGTTAATTCCGGAGGACGGTTTGTGTGGGCAAATACGGCCAGAGCACCGATATGAACAGCACACGAGAAAACAGTGGCTGTGGCAATTGGAGATAGGTTCATCGGTCGGTGCTAGAGGTCTGGATCTGTCGGCGCATTCCTGTGATACGGATTGTCATGCTCATCAATACGTCTTGCTCCGGTTTGTTCGGCGTCGCCGTCCCGGATTACCGCACCTCAAGTTTTTCCCGGCCTTAAGATGAGCGACGCCTGCTGGCAGGTCTTCTGCCTGCGGATCACAGCAGCAGATTCACCTTCCCGGTCAATGGCCAGTGGCGAAAACGGTCTGCCGCTTGCCGCCTACAGTTGCGGGTACAGCCAAGGTTGACACGCTTTAGCGTGGGCCTTGTTCCCTTTTACCCCTGTTAGGACCAGCTTGCAGCTGGGATATTCTCTCATGGCTCGGTCAAATTCAAGTCGAGTTCTGACTAAAATAAGTTCACCGGTGGGTATTTTTAGAGTAGCTATACTAAGTCCGCCCTGTGTTACTTATTTTACTGCAATCAATGCCTTCCTCGAGCGCTAAGCGAACATCCTCGACTAATCCAAGAATTTTGTTGGCACTTTTACTGCTGGCGATCGGTGCATTTGCAGTTGCATTGTCAGTCGGGAGTGTAGCCGTCGATTGGACCGGCGTAATGGAGGGTCTTAGGGGACGAGGATCGTCGGTCGACTACGCAGTCGTGATTCAATTGCGCTTACCACGTGCCGCTACCGCATTCGTTGTTGGCGGAATGCTGGGGCTGGCAGGTGTCCTGATGCAGATACTGCTGCGAAATCCACTGGCAGATCCGTACGTGTTGGGTGTTTCTGGTGGAGCAGCGGTTGCTGCGCTACTCGCAATTTTACTCGGCTGGCATACGGCCGGGATTTCAGGTGCTGCCGCAGTTGGTGCACTGGCGTCAATGTTTTTGGTATTTGTGCTTTCACGGGGGAGGGGAGATTGGTCGACTACCCGACTCCTTTTGACGGGTGTTGTCCTGGCAGCTGGTTGGGGCGCGGTCGTCAGTTTTATTCTTGCAGTCAGCCCGGATGCTCACGTTCGCGGGATGCTGTTTTGGCTGATGGGCGATATCCGTGAATCCTTTCCGGGTTGGATCCGACTGGGAATTTTGATGACCTCACTTTTGATTGCATTTGGCATTGCTCGCAGTTTGAATCTCCTGTCGCTGGGTGAGTTACGTGCCGAATCTCTTGGAGTCAATACAACTCTTTTGAGGGTCGGATTGTTTTTTATGGCGGGGCTACTGACAGCATCGGCAGTTACACTTGCTGGAGCGATTGGGTTTGTTGGTCTTGTTGTGCCGCACATGGTGCGGCTCTGGGGGGGCTCAGATCATCGACTTGTTCTGCCTGGTTCAGTATTGCTCGGTGGGGTGCTTCTGGTGCTGGCTGAAACAGCAGCCCGAACGATTATGGCACCAAATCAGCTACCTGTTGGCGTAATTACGGCATTCATCGGAGTCCCGGTATTCCTCTATTTACTGCAGCGCGATAGGGCAGGTGGTCGGACATGACTCTTTTGGCTCTAGAAAATCTGTCGGTCGAGATCAGTAACACCTGTGTCTGTCAGGATCTATCGCTTGGGATCAATCCAGGTGAAGTCTGGTCTGTTCTTGGACGCAACGGCGTAGGCAAGTCCACTCTACTTAAGACCCTGGCTGGTTTGAGAACTCCAGTCAGTGGTCAGATCATTTTGAATGACCAGGAAGTCATGAGTCTTAGTCGTCGATCGCGGGCACAACGATTAGGCATACTGTTTCAGGAAAATGAGACCCTATTTCCTGCATCGGTGCTTGATACGGTGCTGACAGGGCGTCATCCTTGGTTGAATCCCCTTCAGGGAGAGTCTACCGAGGACATTCAGAAGGCCCGGGAGGCACTTGAACTGGTCGACCTTGATCAAATGAGTGATCGGAGTATGACATCGCTTTCTGGGGGCGAGCGTCGCCGAGCGGATCTGGCTGCTCTGGTCACGCAGGAGCCACTTGTTCTCTTGTTGGATGAACCCAGTAATCACCTTGATATGCATTATCAAGTCGTTATGCTTGGGAAATTGATCGCCGACTGGCGCAGTCGCAACGGGATAGTAATTCTCGTGATGCACGATATCAATCTTGCACTGCGCTTCAGTGATCATCTGTTGCTGTTGTTCGGGGAAGGACTGGCCGAGTCAGGTCCAGTAGAAACTCTGGCAACTGAAGCCATCCTCTCACGGGTCTATAACCACACCATGCGCATGGCCAATACTGCTGATGGCACATGGTTCTACCCCGGGTAAGGTGGATTGACTTGGGTGTTAATTCTATTTATCGTTAGCTACTCCTTGTAGGTTCTGTGCCAGCGGATTGCTGCGCAGATAAATGGGAAGCCGGTAAGCATCATCTGAAGCAAACCCGGCACTGCCCCCGCAACGGTAGGTGAGTTACGTCGAGCAACACATAGCCACTGTGGTTTTAACCATGGGAAGGCGTTGCCCGAAGTGTCTTAAGGACGCTCGCTCACGAGTCCGGAGACCGGCCTGTAGAGGACCCTTTGAATTAACCGCGTGGGGCGGTTGCGGGCCATCAACTGAAACCGGTCGGCTACCTCCTGCTTAACAGTACACGGGTGGTGTACCGGAGCCAAACAGTGATCCGTTTTTACTTGCTGAAGTTCGTAATTGCTGTCCTATGTTTAATCGTAGTGAGAGGTGTACTTGCGTTTGAGCCCGTTGTAGTCACAGCGACGCGGACGGCGCAAACAGCTGATCAGATACTGGCTCCAGTTACTGTCATCAGCAGTGAAGATATTCGGAATAGCCAAGCACGGGACCTGGGAGAACTTTTATCCCTCGTGCCGGGCATAGAATTTACGCGCAATGGTGGTTATGGGAAGAACACCAGCATATTCATGCGCGGAACCAATTCCGGACATGTTCTGACGTTGATAGATGGCGTCAAACTCTATTCGGCAACGGTTGGTACAACAGCGTTTCAATTTCTGCCGCTAGATCAGATCGATCGTATTGAGATTGTCCGGGGGCCACGGTCCAATCTGTATGGTTCCGAAGCAGTCGGCGGGGTAATCCAGATATTCACCAAGGGCGGTTCTGGAAAGACAAGTTCGCACGCTGAAGTGGGTTACGGAAATTACAACACGTTCACGGCGGGCGCGGGGTCTGCTGGTTTCAGTGACGACTCCAGCTACAGTTTAAATGTGGGTTACTCAAATACCGATGGTATAGACAGTCAGACGGGGGCTCAGCCAGATAAGGACGGCTATGACAATACGTCCCTGACAGTTCGCTGGACACGATACCTGGATGCTGAAAACGATCTGAATATGTCGTTGCTGCACGCCGGTGGCAATACAGCGTTTGACAATGCGTGGGCCGGAGAATCAGTTGTCCATGACTCCGACTATACCCAGCAGGTTCTGAATTTTCGGCTGGACCATGCCGATGAGGAAGGCTGGCAGGGTAAATTACAGTTCGGGAGAAGCTTGGATGATTCGGAGACGTTTGCAGACGGAGTGTCAGACGGAAAGTTTGATACCACTCGGTTTCAGCTAAATGGTCAATTAGACTGGCCTGTTAGCGGGCAGCATTTACTCACTGTCGGTTCAGACTACTCTAAGGATTCTGTTGACAGTTCTGTAATCTACGATATCGATGAACGGTCAAACCTGGGTATGTTTTTACAGTGGCAAGGTATCCATGGTGCGCAAAATTTTGTGGCTGGCGCAAGAATTGATAATAACGAACAGTTTGGCACGCATACGACAGGAAGTGTTGATTACGCACTCGATCTAACAAGCGGGTATCGTCTCAATATGGGTTATGGAACCGCGTTTAAATCACCGAGTTTTAATGATCTTTACTATCCCGAGTTCGGCACTCCGACACTGGATGTCGAAACATCATCTTCTTTTGAGATCGGGTTGAGCGGGGATAGTTACCGTGGTCACTGGTCGATAAGAGGTTTCCAAACAAGCATTGAAGACTTAATTGGCTATGATCCCGTGACCTGGGCGTCAGTCAATGTCGATAAAGTCAGGATAAACGGTTTCGAGCTTGAATGGGATGGACTTGTCAGGGCCGGATTGCTGAAGAACTGGGAGATGGAGACAAGTCTGACGTTGTCTGATCCCATTGATAGAAGCACAAACAACCAATTGCCCCGCCGTGCGAAGGAAGTGATCCAATTGAATCTAGATCGCCAACATCAAACGTCACGTTATGGACTGAACCTGCAGTATCACGGGAGTCGTTACGACGATAAGGCCAATAGTTCACGGCTCGACAGCTACGCATTGATTCATGGCTACTTTGGGTACGAGTTGAACCGGTCCTGGACCATCAGAACAGAGGTAAATAATCTTCTGGGCAAAGTGTACGCCACTGCAAAAAACTACAATGAGCCAGGACGCGTTTGGTTTCTTCGCCTACAGTATCAGGCAGAGAAGTGAGCTTCTCCAGTTAGTGTCACTCTCGCGCCTGATCCAGAGTCTCACAAAGTTCTCTCAGGCCAAGGATGATTCGTGGAGAGTGTCTGTGTAGCAGATCAGCATTTACAGAGAAAAGATGTCCGCGGGCGACCGCGGTGATGTGACCCCAGGCCTCCCAGTTTTTCAGCCACTTAGGCGCACCGTCTGGTGTGCCGCCAACAACGATGACCTCCGGATTTCGTTTGATGACTGACTCTAGAGATACCACCGGGGCTATATCCGGAAGGTCCGAAAATAGATTTGTTGCGCCGCAACTGCGCAACATCTGGCTGACAATGTGGTTGCCGTTAAGGGTAATGATCGGATCATGCCAGACCTGATAAAAAACGGTGAGGTTTTGTCTATGGCTGAATTCCTGCTTAATGCCATTGGCTTTGATCAATAGCTCCTGACTTCGTGCCACTCCTTCGTGAGCGTTTCCGACCACCTTGCCGATTTGCTGTATTGTGCTTGCCAAGCTTTCAAGCGTGCCGGGTTCTGCACGGTAAACAAGCAGTCCGAGTTTCTCAAGGCGGCTCAGTTGATTTGCCGGGTTGCCACTTGCCCAGGCTAGTATAAGGTCGGGTTGGAGTGCGAGTATGGTCTCAAAATCAAACCGGTCGTGTGCACCGATGCGCTGAATATTGCGTGCGGCTGCAGGATAGTCGCTGTGCTCAACTGTACCGACCAGACGATTACCACCGCCAACGTGATAGATTATTTCCGTCAGTGCTGGAGCAAGGCTGATTACCCGATGGACAGGGCCTGACAGCGTAATGGTATTTCCAGCGTCATCAATTATCGAGATTGGTTCAGCCTTCAATTGACTGCTAGCCATCAGAACCATGACTACGATCAGTCTGACCGACCAGCGCAATACGGTGGACACTAGATAGTTGTGTGGAGGTGCGACTAGATCCAGTGTGCAGTACCTGTCATAACCCGACTGGCAAGGCGCATCATAAATTTTATAGGTAGGGGTAGTTCGGAGGCACCGGCCCGATGTGCGGTTTCCCCATGCTGTTTTTCATCTTCTTTCATGGCACCGACGACAGCTCGGCTAGCGAGATCATTTTTCGGTAGACGGTCCAGGTGAGAGTGAAGGTGGCCTTCAACCTGTTTTTCAGTTTCTCTAAGAAATCCCAGATTAATTCGGTCTCCGGCAAAGCCGGCAGCAAGACCGATCGTAAATGAACCCAGATACCAGGCTGGATTCAAGAGGCTTTTTCGTCCGCCAAGGGAATTGATGCGATTCTCACACCAGCGTAGATGGTCTTGCTCCTCCAGTGCAGCCAGGCTCAAGGTTTTTCGCACCTTATCTGAACGGGATGTCAGGGCCTGGCTCTGGTACAGGGCCTGCGCACAAATTTCACCAACGTGGTTAACCCGCATGAGTCTCGCCGATAGATTTCTCTCTGTTGGGGTTAAATCCGCTTCGGAAATTCCAACCGCGGGATCTGGCCGGTTCGTACCGGCCTGGCGGCCAAACAAAACGGTTAGCGTCTCGTCGGCAGCACAGATCAGACGGTCTAGAGAAGAAAAGGTGCGTTCAGCCAAGGGTCTGGGTTCGGGTTGCTTGGGTCTGGTGATGCTAGTTTAAAGCCTACGACAATTTTAGGGGGATAGATCATACAATCAAGCGACGCCTGACCAGCACTACGGCAATCCAGGCGCCAAAGAATCCACAAAACGCCAGAACACCGGCATGCAGCCAGGGATCTATCACAGGTTGGCCTACGACTAGCGGCCTGATCAGGGCCACTGCGTGCGTGAGGGGCAAAAACTGAACGAACGTCTGCATGGGAGCGGGGAGACTGGCCGTAGGATAAAAGACGCCGCACAGAATGAACATGGGCGTCATGACCAATGTGAGATAGAACGTAAAGAACTCATACCCCTTGGCCAGTGCGGTCATAATGAGAGCGGGTGCTGCAAAGCAAAACCCGGTCAGGAATATTGCGGGCAAGGCCAGTATGGCCCTCCAGTCAGCAACAGCGCCCAGTACAGTGGCCACGACAAGGATCGCCGATCCACTGACCAGGCTTTTACTGGCGCACCAGAGCAATTCCCCAATAACAATATCGTCAACGCGCGTGGGGGTTGCTAGAATAGCCTCGTAGGTTTGTTGGGGAACCATACGGGTATAAACCGACCACATAGCTTCCATGCTGGCAACATTCATGGCCGACCAGGCGATAAACCCAGATGCTAGAAACGCAAAATAAGGGATACCTGCCATCTCTCCTATAAACCTGCCCAGGCCGTATCCCAATCCAATGAGAAGGATGAAGGGTTCGCCGAAGTGCATCAGTACACTCGCGCCGATCATCCTTCTCCAGACCAGAGCATTCCGTCGCCAGACCGCCAATGTTTCCAGTCGCGGTAAAGGTAGCTGCCAGTCCATCAGTGCCGCAATTCCCGCCCCGTCAGTCTGAGAAAAACATCTTCAAGCCCTGATTGGCGATGCAGGCAGGCGAGTTCAGGGAGGACAGCGGCAGTTTCTAAGAGTTCAGTGGTATCGTCACTATATAGATAGTAAGTATCACCTGCTTGTTCGAACCTGTTGCGCTTGTAGCCAAGATTGTCAAACAGTCGGTCGGGTAATTCGCCGCGGATCTCAAGAACTTCCTTTTGGCAGTGGATGCGGACCATCTCACCGGGCGCACCTTGGGCGAGGAGTTTGCCATGGTCAATAATTACAATTTCGTCACACAGGCGCTCTGCTTCTTCCATGTAATGGGTGGTGATTAATATGGTTTTACCGTTTCGTTTTAGCCGATGGATCAGGGACCAGATCATGTGCCGGGCCTGAGGATCAAGGCCCGTAGTCGGTTCGTCAAAAACCAGTAGATCAGGATCATTTATCAGTGCTCTTGCCAGGATCAGTCTGCGTTTCATACCGCCGGACAGGGTTGAAATACGATCCGTTGCCCGGTGATCGAGTTCAACGAGTTTGAGTAGCTTGGGAATGCGATGCTCCAGTACCGAGGACGTGATCCGAAAGTAAAGTCCATATATCCGCAGGTTTTCAGCCACTGTAAAATCTGGATCGAGATTATCAGCCTGGGGAACGATACCGGTACGTTGTCGTATTTCACGCAGATTACTGTCAATACTTTCACCGAAAATACTTAGAACCCCAGAAGTTCTCGGTGACTGTCCCAGGACCATGCGTAAGGTTGTCGTTTTGCCGGCACCATTAGGCCCTAACAGGCCAAAACAGTTGCCGCGCGGGACATCAAGGTCGAGTCCCGAGACAGCCTCCAGATCGCCGTATACTTTGCGTAGACCCCGGCACATGATTATCAGGTCGGCCGGTATTGGGGTCACCGAGGCTGAATCGCTTCGGTCTGGGAACGCTTTCAATTGTTCTTCAATGCTTGAAATTGGATCGGTACCAGTGGGGTAGATCGGCTATGGAGTCCAGTATCCAATCACAGTTGTTGGGAGAGGTGCCAGACCCATTGCCCGTGCGAACCTGAAGGGTTCTCAGGCCTGCACTCGTAGCGCCAGCGATGTCTGTCTGCGGACTGTCGCCAATCATGATTGTGTTTGACCTTGGGTAGCCTGCCCGTGCGAGAGCCGTTTCAAAGAAAGTTGTTTCGGGTTTGCCGATCAGTGTGATTGTTCTGGCGATTGTTGATTGCAGTGCGGCGACGATGGGCCCCAACCCGATTCGGGTTATGCCACCGTCTGGCCAGGTAGGATCCTTGTGCATAGCCACTGGTTCTGCACCAGCCTCGACCAGACGCCTGGCAATATCGATTTCTCCAAAATGGGTCCATTGTGCCTGCCCGACGATTACCACATCGACGGGCTCTTCGTTTCGAGTGACTGTGTGGCCGTGGCTCTGAAAGAGTGAGTCAAGGCTTTCATCACCAATCAGGAAGCAGCGTGCATGACCGTACCGGGAATTCACATATTCCACGGTAGCTTGTGAGACCGGAAAAATCTCTTCGCTACTGATTTTGTAGCCGATGCCATTGAGTTTGTATTCAATATCTGAAGCAGACATTCTTGTAGTGTTGGTGACGAGCAAGAATCTGCTGCTTTGGGAGCGGAGAAACGATAGTGATTCCGGTCCGCCTTTAATCAGGTTCGGGCCATCACAAAGTACGCCGTCTATGTCGATAAAAAAATCAGGCTGCGGCACTAGTCGTCTACGGAGTTGAATTGGAGGTGGGCTAGTCTAACCCCAGAACCCCGAAAGTCGAACGTTAGGGTGGGCTTTGAATTGACCTTACGGTTCTTGGATCTGTTGTCAATTACTGTGTATGAGTGCACAGTAAGATGGTATGGACATTCAGGCGGAGGGATTACAGCAAAGGTTTTTGGGATGGCAATGCCGCTTGCGCCAGATCGCCATGCGTCAGCGCGAGGGCCAGCCCAGTGATGGTATGCAACCTCGTGTACTACTAAGAGAGGATGGTGGTTATTCCACTTCTATTACTGTGCTTATCAATAGGCGGTCGGCGGAAAGCGATGCAAGCCAGTTTCGGTATCTGGTGCAGAAAACCCATGATCCGGCAGATCGGTTTGCCAATGCTCTTGAGCTCCTCTCAGCGACCCACTACCAGAGGCCACACGAGTTCTCTGATGAATTAACTGCGTTGTTTCAGTCTGGCGGCCTCTTGGCTCGAGCGTTGCTGGCCAAGCGGGCCTGCACCCTGGTGTTTTCCCAGTTCAGTGCAGCTTACACCTTACCTTGTACAGTACGGCAGCTGGTCGACGATGCCCCTGCCTATCAAGCAACATACTGGCACAATCGGTTGTTCAATTCCCGAATGCCCAAGGATGTGATCGTTCTTGGGTTTAAGCCGGACTGGAATAAGGCGAGCAGTACAATTTGACCTGTATTATCAGGATAGATTCGTATTTTATTTTCTGCTTGCGCCAATGAGATCGGTGCGTGCGCGCTCGAGATGTTCGTGTATCGTTGCCATCGCGGTGTCGATATTGCGGCTTGCGATTGCGTTGTAGAGTTGTCGGTGTTGGGCGTTGTATTTGGCGATACGCTCAGAATTCAGTATCGTATCCTTCATTGAATCCCATTGTGAGTGAGTACGTGTTTCATTAATCAGCTGATAGAGCCACACCATCAGTCGGTTGCGTGTGCATTCTGCCAGTGACAGGTGAAATTCGCTGTCAGCCAGCGTGAAACTTTCCGGATCGTTCTGTGTTGATTCCACTCGCGCGAGTGCTTTGTGAAGTCGTTCGATGTCAATTGCCGTGGCGTTGGCAATTGCCAGTCTCACCATCTGAGGTTCGATGCCGAAACGCACGTCGATCAGTTCAAGTGGGCTGGTGACATCGGCGATAGCAGTCTGTTCCGCGAATTCTCTATAAGTAACAAAGGTGCCGCTGCCAATCTCTCTTGTGACCATTCCGAGTTCTTCAAGTCGTCGGAGTGCTTCGCGAATTGTTCCCCTGGAGACGTTAAACGTTTCGGCAAGATGCCGTTCCGCGGGTAGACGGTCACTGAATCCATAAACACCTTCGGAAATTGAGCGTCGTAGCTGTGCTGCAATACCCGCGGAGCCACCAACATCGGTCGCATCAGGGATGCGCGAGACCGTTTGAGGGGAGTGACTGGGTTGGGTAGCAGTTGGACTAGTCATGATTTGTTTGAAAAGGTACTAAGTTGGTATAAATCGGTACAAGCTTATCCAGTATTGAACCGAAATACAAGAAAATCGCGATCGGGATAACGTGGTTGACACTGTCTTATTCCGCAAGTTAATGTCTGATGGTTCTGGTCTACACGACACCCTTTAAAGGTCTTATATTGGTATAACCACAGAACACACCAGCCCAGCTGGACACTAAAGGAGAGAAAAATGACCGACCTAGAAGCCCATGTAGCACAGTCAGGACGCGACGATCTAGTCAAGCAGGTCAGCGAAAAAATTAAGGAAACCGGTGTCGACTATATCTATTACCAGTTTGTTTCGGTTACTGGACGCATCGTCGGCAAGGGTATTCCGTCCGCGCATTGGGAGCGCCTCGCCGAAAAAGGTTTTCAGCTGGTTTATGGGTCAACCGCAAACCTATTTGTTGACCGCCATGGTGACTATATTGGTTATGGCCCTGAATCCTCTGAGCTTGTTGGTATTCCGGATCCCGAAACTTTTTGTCAATTACCCTGGGACAAACGGGTCGGCCGTGTATTTTGTACACTGTTTCGCAATCGCGAGGAGCGCGAGAATCCCGGTGGTGCATTAACTTCGGATTGCCGTGGCAATTTACGCCGTATTCACAATGCATTCCAGGATAAGCATGGACTGGATATGCGCTGTGGCACTGAGCCTGAGATGATGTGGTTGAAGCGCGGTGATGAT
>Ga0208747_1000003_pt1 | contig 92558 bp, 101 predicted proteins | sample Knorr_S7_td_AAIW_FD_185597 | JGI IMG/M metagenome (GOLD analysis project Ga0208747, IMG submission 185597) | Marine microbial communities from Southern Atlantic Ocean transect - Knorr_S7_td_AAIW_ad_750m_LV_A (SPAdes) (version 2) | ecosystem: Environmental > Aquatic > Marine > Oceanic | place...
ATGATGCCAAGCACCGGTGCTGGATGAATATCTGTCATGGTCATTTACCTTGCGGTGAGCTAAAACAAGGTCGTGCCCAGCTCATTGACTGCTGCCTGCATGTCGGGCTCATCTGTGAGTGATGCTGCAATGGCACCACGGCAGGCTGTGCGGGGTTCGACCCCGCTATGCATGAGTTTGGCTGCATGGACGAGCAACCGTGTACTGGCGCCTTCTTCCAATCCGTTGCCTTTAAGATTACGGGTCATTGCAGCATAGCGAACGAGCAGTTGTGCCATCTGTTTATCGATGCCTGATTCATGGGCAACGATACCCGCTTCGAGTTCAGCTTCGGGGTAGTCAAAATCTATGGCCACAAATCGCTGCCGGGTACTTTGTTTCAGATCCTTAAGGACACTCTGGTAGCCAGGGTTGTAGGAAATCGCAAGGCAGAATTCCCCCGGGGCTTTGACTGTTTCACCTGTCTTCTCAATCGGCAGTACTCGCCGGTCATCTGCCAGCGGATGGATGACCACGGTCGTATCCTTTCTGGCTTCAACGATCTCGTCAAGGTAACACAGCGCGCCCATTCGTACAGCGTGTGTCAACGGACCATCAATCCAGCGTGTTTCACCACCGACTATTAGATAACGGCCAACGAGGTCTGAGGCGGTTAGATCATCATGGCACGACACTGTGACCAGGGGGCGTTTCAGTCTCCAGGCCATATGTTCCATAAAGCGGGTCTTGCCACAACCGGTAGGCCCCTTGAGCAGTACCGGGATACAGTTGTTGTAAGCTGCTTCAAAGACCTGAATTTCTTCCCCTTGAGTCGCGTAGAACGGCTCCTGCGCAATATATTCTGTCTGTGCGGTCGGTTGATTCATGATGGTCTGGTGCGGTTCTTTGTTCCCTGTTCTGTTTACCGTTAAATCCCGGTGTTCCGAGAACATAGTCTAGCTGGGGTGGCTGACAAGTCCACCAGGATTCTCGACAATGATCGAATACAGTAATGTCATGCAGATGCTAGCGGTCCAGTCAAAGGTTGAAAGTGTTTGCCAGTTTCTTTTTAACCGGTGTGTTCTTCAATCGCACATATTGCGGTAAGCCCTGACGGTATGGCGGATAGTCTTCCCCAGCGATTAGAGGCATCAGGTACTGTCGGCATCTGGCCGTAATGCCAAAACCGTTGCGACTGATGAAACTGCGGGGCATCTTTTTTTCCCGGTTTGCAACTCGGTTTAAGTCTGCCTCGCCAATCGTCCAGCGATAGGGAGAGTTTGATATCCGTACTATAGTTGGCATAACGGCGTTCTTGCCGGCTAGAGCGAATTCAACCGCCGCACGGCCGGTGGCATAGGCCTGGTCGACGTCGGTTTTGGAGGCGATATGGCGGGCAGCACGCTGAAGATAGTCAGCAACCGCCCAGTGGTACTTCAGCCCAAGGTCATCGCGGATCATTCCGGCGACGACTGGCGCCACACCACCGAGTTGCGTGTGGCCAAATGCATCTTTGAGGCCCTGGTCAGCTAGGAAACGGCCAGTCGCGTCGCGTGCGCCTTCCGAGACAACGATTGAACAGTAGCCAAAACGCTTAATCTTGCGGGTGACTGCAGCCGTAAAGCTTTCGCGTTCAAAAGGAATTTCCGGGAACACGATGAGTATTGGAATTTCGGTTTTTCGGTCCGATGCCATCCCGCCCGCTGCAGCAATCCAGCCAGCGTGTCGACCCATGACTTCAACGATAAAAACTTTGGTTGATGTTTTGGCCATGGAGGCCACGTCAAAACTGGCTTCACGCGTGGAGACGGCGATGTACTTGGCAACGGAACCGAATCCTGGGCAATTGTCGGTAATCGGCAGATCGTTATCCACAGTCTTGGGAATGTGTATGGCCTGTATCGGATAGCCTTTTGTTCTGGCAAGTTGAGAGATCTTAAGGCAGGTGTCGGCAGAATCGCCCCCGCCGTTGTAGAAGAAATAACCAATGTTGTGCGCCTTGAAGACTTCGATGAGTCGTTCATATTCGGCTGCACTCTCAGCAAGGCTCTTGAGTTTGTAGCGGCAGGAACCGAATGCGCCAGCGGGGGTGTGGCGCAGTGCTGTAATAGTGGCCTTTGATTCACGACTGGTGTCAATGAGATCCTCGTTTAATGCACCGATGATACCGTTGCGGCCCGCATAGACCTTACTGATCTGTTGTCGATTACTCCGTGCCGTCTCTATCACACCACAGGCTGAAGCGTTGATTACAGCGGTGACACCGCCGGACTGTGCATAAAACGCATTTTTGCCTTGGGTCATGGTCTTTTCCTTAATGATGAAATTGATTGGGCTATCAAGTACGACCGTTGAAAAATCAAGTATAGCGATACTCGTAATGTTGCCGTGCTGGCAACCGATTTTTACCCTGCTGGAACGCAATCTGATCGCCGATCGCGCTGGTCATTCAACATTATATTGGCAGCGGCAACCAACGGAACCTGCGAATACATTGACAGATGGAGAAACGGAACTATAGTAAGCGCCCCGATTTTTCATCGAGCGGAGAGATTTGATAGTTAGGGCTGCTGAGATTTCGGCTTGGTATTTGTTGATAAAACACCAGTAAAACAAGGATTCTGGAATGAGAATAGTGCTGTTGGGTGCGCCGGGTTGCGGAAAGGGAACTCAAGCCAAATTAATGGCTGAGAAATACCGAGTGCCACAGATCTCCAGTGGAGAACTTCTTCGACAGGCAGTGTCAGAGAAAACGGATCTGGGTAAACGGGTTGAATCGATCATGGCGTCTGGCGAACTGGTATCGGACGACATCGCAACCGACGCAGTAACGGAACGGCTTCGTAGCAATGAAAGCAAACGAGGGTTTGTCCTGGATGGCTTTCCCCGCACGATCCCCCAGGCCCAGCAACTCGATACTCGTTTGGGCTGGATGAACCGGCCGCTACAGCTAGCTTTGTATTTTTCGCTCGACCCAGCAGTGGTTGTGAAGCGAACCCTTGGACGCCTGGAATGCGCGAAATGCGGCGCATCATACAATCGATATTTCTCGCCGCCAGCCAAACGCGGAATCTGTGAACACTGTGGTTCAAAAGAGCTTGTTCAACGACCGGATGATCATCAGCACGCAGTACGCGCACGCTTGGACGCTTACGACCGGGATACAGCGCCACTGATTACGTATTTCAAGGCCCAGCACAAATTACGTACTGTCGAGGGAGAGGGCGATATTCAGGATATTTTTAAACGGATATGTGAGATCGTAGACACTGAGATTCGACCTCTGGAGACGAAAGTAATCGCGATAGAAACCGGTCGTGAGTATCGATCCGATGCTGTAACGTTGATCAGTGGCGGTAAGGTGGTTCGAAAAGACAGTCGTGCTGACAATGACAAAGCTGTTGGTCAGGCGAAGCAACGCTTATCTGCTAGGGACTCTAAAAAAGCTGCCGAGAAGAAGGTTGCCAAGAAGAAAGTCGTTAAGAAAAAAGCTGCCGAGAAGAAGGTTGCCAAGAAGAAAGTCGTTAAGAAAAAAGCTGCCAAGGAGAAAGCCGTCAAGACAAAAGTCGTGGTACGGAAATCTGCGACCAAAAAACGCACACACAAGGGCTGATAAGCCATGAACCAATACCCCAGCGTCCGAATGCGACGTAACAGACGGGATGCTTTCAACCGAAAACTGGTGCGTGAAGTCACTTTGAGCTGTGAAGATCTGATCCAACCCCTATTTGTGTGCGAGGGGCAAAATTACCGTGAAGCGATCCCGACCATGCCAGGTGTTGAACGCTTGAGCTTGGATCTGATTCTCAATAAAGCTGAGAACCTGGTTGCGTTAGGAATTCCAGCTATCGCATTGTTCCCGGTCATACGAGCAGAAGCCAAAACGACGGATGCTGAAGAATCTTTCAATCCGGAAGGACTCATTCCCCGCGTTGTACGTGCGTTGCGTGAGCACTTGCCCGAGCTGGGCGTGATTACTGATGTTGCGCTGGATTGTTACACCAGTCACGGACAGGACGGACTGCTGGACGAAAGCGGCTACGTCGTCAACGACGCCACAGTGGCAGTGCTTGTCCGGCAGGCTCTTTCTCACGCTGAGGCTGGTGCACAGATCGTGGCACCGTCTGACATGATGGACGGCAGAATCGGGGCGATACGGGAGGCCTTTGAAGGACAGGGCTATGCAAATACACGGATTCTTGCTTATTCAGCCAAGTACGCTTCAGCTTTTTACGGGCCTTTTCGTGATGCCGTGGGGTCTGCAGCAAACCTCGGTGGTGGTGATAAATACAGTTATCAGGTCGATCCTGGGAATTCGGACGAGGCTATTCGGGAAGTCGAGCTGGACCTCGCCGAGGGTGCTGATATGGTCATGGTCAAACCCGGAATGCCTTATTTAGACATTGTCTTCAGGGTCAAACACGAACTCGGTGTGCCCACGTTCGTGTACCAGGTCAGTGGGGAGTACGCAATGTTGAGTGCAGCAGCTCAGAATGGTTGGCTGACGCGTCGCGCAGTTGTCAGCGAAGCCTTGCTGGGCTTTAAGCGCGCTGGCGCTGATGCCATTTTGACCTATTTTGCTGAAGAGGTCGCCGGCTGGCTTCAAGCAGACTAGACGATCACTGTTCGTAAAGGGTGTATCGTCTCCTGCCGCCAACAGGAGTGTATTGATCGTGGGAACGCAAGGTACTGATCCCCAGACCGCACATTTTGGTTTCCGTCAGGTCGACGAAGATGAGAAAGATACGCTGGTTGCGAGTGTCTTTCGATCCGTAGCAGGTCAATACGATTTAATGAACGACCTGATGTCTCTGGGTGGTCACCGCTTGTGGAAAGATTTCGTGATCAGCAGAAGTAGTGTACGTTCCGGTCACAAAATTCTTGATGTGGCCACTGGCACAGCTGATCTCGTTCGCCGATTTGCAGAGCGTGTAGGCCCCGACGGTCAGGTTGTTGGTGTGGATATCAACGCAGACATGCTTGCGATCGGCCGGTCGCGACTTGTAGACGCCGGTATAGCCCAAGGGGTTGAACTACTGATCGCAAACGCGGAACAACTGCCTTTCATTGAACATCGATTTGACTGTGTGACCATCGCCTTTGGGTTGAGAAATGTGACGCATATCCCGATTGCCCTCCAAGCCATGACCAGGATGCTTCGACCAGGCGGCCGCATGTTGGTTCTAGAGTTTTCGCAGCCGCGAGACGGACCTTTTGCCCGCTGGTACGACCACTATTCGTTCAAGCTGATACCCCCTCTAGGCAGGGTAGTCGCCGGTGATGAAGAAAGTTATCGCTATCTCGTCGAATCTATCCGCCGTCACCCTGATCAGGAAACGCTGAAAGATATGATGCTCTCAGCTGGACTTGAAGATGTGTCGTATCACAACTTGAGCGGTGGTGTGGTGGCACTGCATGTTGGGTTTCGATACTGAGGATTAGCTCTGAACGCTTATGGAATTCCGACAGATCATGGCGACGGTTCTTGAGCGTACCCTGAACGCAACGCTGGCGATGGATCCTGGGTCTGTGCAGCTGTTGGCCAAGTTAGAAGGTAAGGTCATCGCAATGAACATCGAATCAATCGACGGAAGTTTCTACCTTCTGCCTCATAGAGACCGGGTGTCGATTGAGATCAATCACGATCAAAACCCCGACATTGTCATCGAGGGTGGATTACTCGAATATGTGCGAAGTGCGACCGCTAGCGTCAGGGGATCGGCTAACCCTGACCAGTTGCTGGAGATCAGTGGTGACGCCCATTCGGTTGCAGTAATGCGGGATTTTCTCAGATCGCTACAGCCAGATTTCGAAGAACGATTGTCATCACTAATCGGTGATATTCCGGCCCGCCAGGCTGGTAATCAGATTCGGTCCTTCGCCGAATGGGCCGATCAGATCGGTCAGTCGATTGCTGTCAATACGGGCGAGTATCTCACTGAAGAGAAGCAGCTTCTTGTGGTTAGACCAAGAATCGACCGTTTCCTTATTGCGGTAAATCAACTGCGAGATGACACTGAGCAGTTGGCAAGGCGCCTGGGTACGTTGGAAAAGGTTGAGCGCAAAGGCGGATAATGGTCGGCGCTAGGCAGACACTCCGGTTGTTTCGTATCGTCCAGATCCTGGTCAGGCACGGGCTGGATGAGTTCATCACGGTTTTGCACCTGTTCCGGCCGTATCGGGCTTTGCTTTACCTTTTCCCCGGTTTCTGGTTCCGAAATCTGGATAAACCGCGTGGCCAGAGACTGCGGGAGGCGCTAGAGGAACTCGGTCCGATTTTCGTGAAGTTCGGTCAGCTATTGTCGACACGGCCAGACCTGATCCCTGAAGATATCGCCAGTGAGTTAACCCGGCTCCAGGACCGTGTTGCACCTTTCCCCGGTAAGACAGCGCGTGCTGTCATTGAATTGTCCTATGACGGACCTGTGGAAACACATCTGGCTGAATTCGAAGATCAGCCTATGGCCGCGGCTTCAGTGGCCCAGGTACACAGGGCGAGGCTTCTTGACGGGACCAAAGTAGTGGTCAAGGTGTTGCGCCCCGGGATAGAGGTTGCGATAGACAGGGACCTCGCCGTGCTTCACGCCCTTGCGCATATGGCGGACAGGCACTGGTCAGACGCGAAACGACTGCGCCCGGTGGAAGTCGTCGAAGACTACGATAAGACGATCCATGACGAACTTGACCTGATGCGCGAAGCAGCAAATGCAGCCCAGTTGCGCCATAATTTTCTGGACTCCGATCTAATCTACGTGCCGCAAGTTTACTGGGAGCACTGCCGGCGTGACGTCATGGTCATGGAACAGATCGGTGGCATACCTATACGCGATGTCGACGCGATAAGAAAAGCTGGTGTAGATATGAAGCAACTGGCACACAATGGCGTAGAAATCTTTTTTACACAGGCATTTCGTGATGGGTTCTTCCACGCTGACATGCATCCAGGTAACATCTTTGTTGGCCCCGATGGTCAATATCGAGCGGTTGACTTCGGTATCATGGGAACACTGAGTGAACAGGACAAGCGATACTTGGCCGAAAATCTGCTTGGCTTTTTCAATCGTGACTACCGGGCTGTTGCTCGAGCACACCTGCGGGCGGGGTGGGTACCTGCGGATACCCGCGCTGACGAATTTGAGTCAGCGGTTCGTACCGTCTGTGAACCGATCTTCGCCAAGCCGATCAGCGAAATATCATTCGGTCGACTGGTGATCCGGCTTTTCCAGGTGGCGCGGCGGTTTAACATGCCGGTGCAACCGCAGTTGGTTTTATTGCAGAAAACCCTGTTGAACATCGAAGGTTTGGGGCGTCAACTCTATCCCGAACTCGACCTGTGGGAAACGGCCAAACCTTTCCTCGAACGTTGGATGCGTGAGCAGATCGGACCGCAGGCCTTATTCAATACCGTTCGACAGGAACTCCCGCACATCGCCGCACTGTTGCCACGGCTACCGGGCCTGACGCAAGATCTGTTGCAGCGCTTCCAAGATGATGAATCGCATTCAAATGCCCGAACCCGGGAGATTGAGGCGCTGAATTGTCGGATTGACCGCAGTGAGCGGCGGTTGACAGGCGTTCTGCTTGGTAGTGCAGTCGGGCTGTCTGGTGTGCTCATACTGTTGTTCGGCAGTGAGACGCTGGGATCGATGGCGGCGGCCCAGGGGGTGGGTACTGGATTGTGCCTATTTGGCGTCATTGTAGGACTTTACAGCTGGTTGGCTACGGCTCGGCGACCATAAAGCGCCAATTAACCAACTATAACACTTGGTTTTTTCGACTAATATCCTTATAATATTACTTGGTTATTCCAGTGATGCATAAGCCAATGGGGTGAACTCAAGAACGTCAACTTGCGAGTGACCCTCTAGTCCAGCGACTGAATTTGCGGCGCTTCGGGCACTATCTTGAACACAGGGGGGCAGTAAAATGCGATTGACAACCAAGGGCCGTTACGCGGTGACCGCGATGCTTGATCTGGCCCTGAATCAGGGCAAGGGCGCTGTGACGCTCCAGGACATTGCGTTAAAACAGGAGATCTCACTCTCGTATCTCGAGCAGCTATTTGCCAAATTACGCGGTAACGGTTTGGTCAAGGGCACCCGGGGTCCTGGCGGGGGGTACCGGCTTGCACAGAGTACTGAGGCCATCTCAGTTGCAGCAATCATCACTGCGGTTGATGAGAAAGCGGATATGACCCGATGTGGTGGTGAGGCAAACTGCCAAGATGGCAAAAAGTGTCTGACCCACGAGCTGTGGACAGACCTTAGTCTGGAGATCTATAAGTTTTTAGACGGCATCACATTGTCTAACCTTGTGAACAGGCCGGAAGTGCGAGAGGTAGCCGAGCGTCAGGAGATTGAACAACAGAGCCACTCCAGTGGCTTGCAGTCTATCGTCGTTGAATCTGATCAATTGACGGGGACGACTAACAGGTACTAACCCCTGCACACAATATTCAGAAGGTTCCTCGCAACCTCTGTTTGTGTTCCAAATTCTTACAGGCGATAAATATGAATTCATCAGTATCGGCAATCAGTGACCTGATCGGTCGTGACTACAAAGAAGGGTTCGTCACCGAGATCGAAACGGACACCTTTCCACCTGGGCTGGACGAAAATGTAATTCGAGCCTTGTCTACAAAAAAGAACGAACCTGAATTTATGCTCGACTGGCGCTTGAGTGCGTTTCAACGCTGGCAGGAAATGGTTGAGCCTAGCTGGGCACATGTCAGTTACCAACCGATCGATTTTCAGGCGATTAGTTATTATTCTGCGCCGCGCAGTGTGGGAGACGGCCCCCAGAGCCTCGATGAGGTCGATCCGAAACTCCTGGAGACGTACAACAAGCTGGGTATTTCGCTGCAAGAACAGAAATTCCTCGCGGGTGTCGCTGTGGATGCGGTTTTTGACAGCGTGTCAGTCGCGACAACATTCAAGAGCAAACTCGCTGAAGCCGGGGTGATCTTCTGTCCGTTTTCAGAGGCTGTGCAGGAGCACCCGGAACTGGTGCGCCGATATCTGGGAGCAGTTGTGCCAGCGGGGGATAACTTCTACGCTGCCCTCAACGCGGCCGTTTTCAGCGATGGCTCATTCGTTTATATCCCCAAGGGGGTGCGTTGCCCGATGGAGCTGTCGACATATTTTCGAATTAACGCATTGAATACCGGGCAGTTCGAGCGAACGTTGATTGTCGCGGACGAAGACAGTTATGTCAGTTACCTGGAAGGATGTACGGCGCCGATGCGCGACGAGAACCAGTTGCACGCCGCGGTGGTTGAGCTGGTGGCAATGAAAGGTGCCCAGATCAAATACGCTACAGTACAAAATTGGTACCCGGGCGACGAGGAAGGTCGCGGTGGCATTTACAACTTCGTCACCAAGCGTGGGGCCTGTAGAGGTGACGAGGCCAAGATATCGTGGACCCAGGTGGAAACAGGATCAGCAATTACCTGGAAGTATCCCAGCGTCTTGCTTGAGGGCGATCGATCGGTTGGAGAATTCTACTCAGTAGCACTGACCAACAACTGCCAACAGGCGGACACAGGAACCAAGATGGTCCACATTGGCAAAAACACCAGTAGTACGATCATCTCCAAGGGTATTTCAGCGGGTCGTGGCCAGAACGCTTATCGAGGCCAGGTTAAGATACTTAAGGGTGCTGAAAATGCGCGCAACTACTCCCAGTGTGATTCCCTGCTGATGGGGGACCGCTGCGGTGCACATACCTTTCCCTACGTGGAAGTGAAAAATCCAACCGCAACGGTCGAACACGAAGCAACCACTTCAAAAATTGGCGAAGACCAGTTGTTCTATTGCCGGCAACGAGGTTTGTCGGAAGAAGACGCGGTATCGATGATTGTCAATGGATTTTGCAAGGAAGTATTCAAGGAACTGCCAATGGAGTTTGCGGTAGAGGCGCAGGCGCTGCTGGGCGTCAGTCTGGAGGGGGCTGTGGGATGATGTGGTGGAATGAATCATTAGAACGAGTATGGCGGAGTAAAAACCAATGTTGAGCGTGACTAATCTTGATGTTGCTGTTAACGGGGGCATGATCCTCAATGAGCTTAACCTCGAAGTCCAGGCAGGTGAAGTTCACGCAATAATGGGCCCAAATGGTTCAGGTAAAAGCACATTCGCAAATGTGTTAGCTGGCCACCCCGGCTATGAAGTCACGGCAGGTTCGGTTATTTACGAGGGCCAAGATCTACTGCAAATGGATCCTGAAGAAAGGGCGCGTCAGGGAGTCTTTCTTGCCTTCCAGTATCCGGTCGAGATTCCGGGAGTTAGCAATGTTTATTTGTTGAAAGCAGCTGTCAACGAAATTCGAAAACATCGCGGGGAAAGCGAACTCGATGCGGTGAAATTTCTCAAGCTGGTACGCGAGAAACTGAAGCTGGTCGACATGAAGGAAGAATTCTTGCACCGTGCGGTTAACGAAGGATTTTCTGGGGGTGAAAAAAAACGCAACGAGATATTCCAGATGGCCATGTTGGAACCAAAACTTGCTATCCTGGACGAAACTGATTCGGGTCTGGATATCGATGCTCTCAAAGTCGTCGCCCAGGGTGTCAATGAGTTGCGGGACGCGAGCAGATCGATTGTTATGGTCACACACTACCAGCGATTGCTTGATTACATCGTACCTGACTACGTTCATGTTCTGGCCGGTGGACGAGTGGTCAAGTCGGGTGGTAAAGAGCTGGCTTTAGAGCTTGAAGAACACGGTTACGGTTGGATCGAAGGCCAAACCGCCGAACTTCCCGAAATCAGGGCCTGAACCAGTGAATATCGCTGCTTCTAACGCCGACGCCGTCGACTATGTTGCGGCACAGCAGATCGCAGCTGGCGCACTGCCGGCTGCTGGCACGCCTTGGTTGGACGCCAGTCGAGACAAGGCCAAGACGATTCTGGCTGATGTTGGGCTACCCACGACCCGGCTGGAGGACTGGAAATACACCAACACGCGATCGATTACACGAACCAAATTCGATCCGGTCCTGCGTTCGGAAAGCTGGTCTGAGACCGCGGTTATTGAACAACTGAAAGTGCCCGAACTAAAAAGTCATCGGCTCGTATTTGCCGACGGGATTTTCGTGTCTGAATTGTCAAGTGATGCCGATCTGCCCCGGGGTGTCAGGGTCATGAGTATGGCGCAGTTGTTGCAGTCTGAGCCGGAGTATTTGAAATCCGCATTGGGGTCAGCTTTACCGGAATCACCGCATGGATTTACGGCGATGAATTCGTCGTTCATATCGGATGGTGCTTTTGTAGAAATCGGTGCTGAAGTCATGCTCGATAAACCGATCGAACTTCTGTTTGTTTCAGCATGTAGTGGCAAAGATCGGCTGGGATTGCCCCGAAACCTGGTGCTGTGCCGATCCGGCAGTTCTGCGACCGTTGTCGAGCGTTACCTGTCAGCAACAAAGTCTCGGTCACTGACTAACGTTGTCACCGAAGTGGTACTCGATGACAGCGCCAGGTTAAATCATTACCGGGTTGTTGACGAAAGCGCTGACAGTTTTCACGTTGGCGGTCTTTTTGTCCAACAGGATCAATCGAGTCGGCTTGACGCCTGCTCTGTTGTAGTGGGTGGTGGTCTGGTACGTAACGACGTGCTGGTGAATCTGAATGCGCCCGGTGCGGCAGTTGATCTAACCGGCCTTTATCTCGGTCGAGGTCGAAGCCACATTGATAACCATACGCATGTGGTTCACCATACACCAGACGGCACCAGTCGGGAACATTACAAAGGCATTTTGGATGACCGTTCCCGGGCTGTCTTTCACGGTCGAATTACAGTCGGATCAGGAGCCCAGCAGACCGATTCAGAGCAGAGCAATCACAATCTGCTGCTATCCAGAGATGCCGAAGTAGACACCAAGCCGCAGCTTGAGATCTATGCAGACGATGTGAAGTGTGCGCATGGGGTCACTGTCGGTCAGTTGGATGACAAAGCTGTTTTCTATTTGCGCGCGCGCGGGGTCGGTGAGGACGAAGCGCGCAAAATGCTCACACTAGCCTTCGCTGCCGATGTCCTTGCAAAGATCGAGCAGCCTGCGCTCAAGGGCTACCTTGAACGTTGTGTCAGCGATCTATTGTCGTCCATAACGCACACCAGTTGATGAACATCCCTCGAGCCAGTACACAAGGTGCACTCTCCCCACTTGATGTCGAGGCGGTAAGGCGAGACTTCCCGGCATTACACCAGCAGGTCAATGACCGGCCGCTGGTTTATTTGGACAGCGGTGCGAGTTCGCAGAAGCCCGAACAAGTTATCGAAGCGCTGAACAACTACGAGCGACATGACCACTCGAATGTGCATCGTGGTGTTCACACCCTTAGTCAGCGCGCAACTGAGGCTTATGAAGCATCGCGTACCAAGGTGCAACAGTTTATCAATGCCAGATCAGTCAAAGAAGTTGTATTTACCCGCGGAACGACCGAGGCTATCAACTTGGTCGCCCAGAGTTATGGCCGTGCCAAACTGCAATCTGACGATGAAATACTGATTACAGAGATGGAGCATCACGCCAACATTGTCCCTTGGCAGTTATTGTGCGAACAAACCGGCGCCAAACTCAAGGTCGTTCCGTTTGACGATACGGGTGTGCTAGAGATGTCGCGGCTTAAGGACCAACTCACCGAAAAGACACGTATCGTTGCCGTGACACATGTATCGAACGCATTGGGTACGGTCAACCCGGTCGGGCAAATTATTCAACTGGCGCACGATGCCGGTGCAGTTGTTCTAGTGGATGGTGCACAGGCGATTCCGCACGGGCCGGTCGATGTCACTGCGCTGGAGTGTGACTTCTACGCGTTTTCCGGACACAAAGTTTATGGCCCCACTGGCATCGGTGTGTTGTACGGTAGAGAATCCCTACTCGAAGACATGCCGCCATGGCAGGGTGGGGGTGACATGATCAAAACAGTCAGTTTTGATGAAACGACCTACAACGATCTGCCTTACAAATTTGAAGCAGGAACACCGCATATCGCCGGGGCTATTGGTCTGGGTGCTGCCGTGGATTATGTGACAGCGCTGGGCTCCGATCGCATCGCCGCGCACGAGCATCAGTTGATCAACTACGCAACTGAACGGGCGAACGCGGAAAAAGACATGCAGATTTTTGGCCAAGCACCAGTCAAGGCAGGTATCCTGTCTTTTGCCCTGGATGGTATACACCCACACGACATCGGAACAATTCTTGATCAAGAAGGAGTTGCGATTCGTACCGGACATCATTGTGCCATGCCGGTAATGACGCATTACGGGGTTTCAGCCACGGCAAGAGCCAGCTTCGGCCCCTATAACACGATCGATGAAATCGATGTGCTGTTTCGGGCGATGGACAAAGTACGCGAGATGTTTAGACAATGACTGAGCTACGAGATCTTTATCAGGCCGTAATTCTCGACCACAACAACAATCCACGGAATTACGGTAAGTTGACATTGGCCAATCGACATGCCGAAGGGGTGAATCCTCTGTGTGGTGATCAGGTCAATGTGTTCTTTAGACTCGGCGACGACGTCTCAGTGAAAGAAGTTGGGTTTGAGGGCCGCGGTTGCGCGATCTGTATGGCGTCAGCTTCGATCATGACCGAGACTGTTAAGCATCTGAGCGTCGTGCAGGCCGATCAGTATGTCACGGCATTCTGCAGCCTGGCAGTCGGTGAGAATTCTGATTTCACGGGGCGGCATGATCTGTCGACGCTGAAGATACTGGCCGGTGTTAAGGCTTATCCGGCGCGTATCAAATGTGCGACCTTGGCGTGGCACACAGCCCGTTCAGCGTTGTCTAAGGGTAGTGCAAGCGTTACAACCGAAACCTAAAGGTGTAGACAAGTTATGACTATTAAGAAACACTACGATGCGTTTGTCGGCAAGTTTATGGGTGACGAAAATGAAGACTCGACACTGCCTTATGCACAAGCCGGTGAATCGGCCAGTGATGCAGAGTTTGCGGTGGATGGATCGTCGCTAGCCCATGACAATGCCGTGATCGAGCCCGTTTCAGAGGGTGCGATTACTCCAGACACTGTAATCACCCGCACTGATGCCGACCAGGATCCCGCTGAGACAGAATCCGAACTAGAAACAGGGCCAGAGGTTACAGGTGGTGGCGACCCCGAACTGCGGAGTCGAGTCATTGCAGCACTTAAGGAAATCTACGATCCCGAGATACCTCTGAATATCTATGATCTAGGCCTTATCTACAGGATAGATATAGACCCGGACACTAATACCAGCATTGATATGACGTTAACGTCGCCAAACTGTCCAGTCGCTGAGAGTCTTCCGGGTGAAGTTGAAAACGCCGCAAAAACTGTTGAAGGTATTGGTGATGTTCAACTTGAACTGGTCTGGGATCCGCCCTGGGATATGGACCGTTTGGGTGAGGCGGGTCGGCTGGAACTGGGCCTGTTCTGAACGACTATGAGCGATTGGTTAAACGTTGCATCCACTGACGAGTTGAAACCTGGTGAAGTTAAGGTTGTCGATATAGACGGCACCGATGTCGCTTTGTTTAATATCGCTGAGGAGTACTTTGCAGTTGAGGACCTTTGCACCCATGACGGTGCGGAAATCGCTTCCGGTTGTATTCACGGCGATGTCATAGAATGTCCAAGACATGGTGCTCGATTCAGTATCCGTACCGGCGAAGTTACAGCACCGCCGGCCTATGAACCGCTTCACCTCTTCGCGCTTGAAGTGAGAGCTGAACAGATTTTTGTGCGAGATGATCGGTGGGACTGAGGCAGCAAAGTCCACACAGTATTTGATCCAAAAATGATGAAAAAGCTGTTTATCAAAACATTTGGTTGCCAGATGAACGACTATGATTCACGAAGGATCGCGGATCTGCTCGCTCAATCACACGGCATGGAAAAGACCGATGATGCCCAATCGGCGGATGTTCTGTTGCTGAACACCTGTTCTGTACGAGAGAAAGCGCAAGAGAAAGTATTCTCACAACTGGGCCGCTGGCGTAAATTGAAGAACAGCCGGCCACAACTGGTGATTGGGGTGGGGGGTTGTGTGGCCAGCCAGGAAGGAGAGGCAATTCTCAGTCGAGCACCTTATGTCGATCTGGTATTTGGACCACAGACCTATCATCGATTGCCATCGATGTACGATGCACTGATGTCAGAGCGACAGAGTCGGGTGGACGTCAGTTTCCCGGAGATCGAAAAATTTGACCACCTGCCTCCACCGCAGAGCGACGGTTGCCGAGCTTTCGTTTCCGTCATGGAAGGTTGCAGCAAGTATTGCACTTTCTGTGTCGTTCCCTACACCAGAGGAGAAGAATTCAGTCGACCGTTTGACGATGTGATCACAGAAATCTATGAACTTGCAGAGCAAGGTGTTAAAGAGGTAACGCTACTCGGACAGAACGTCAACGCTTATGCCGGCGCCCGACACGGTGGCGGCAAGGTCGGTTTTGCGGAACTAGTCCGTTACAGCACGGCAGTAGAAGGTATTGAGCGGTTGCGGTACACCACCTCTCACCCGATCGATTTTGATCAGGATCTAATAGATGTTTATGCCGATGTACCTGAACTGGTCAGCCATCTTCACCTCCCGGTACAGAGTGGCTCCGATAGGATACTCAGACTGATGAAACGTGGTTACACCGTGGCCGATTACGAGCAAATTATCAGGCAGGTGAAGTTACAACGCCCAGGGTTGTCAGTTTCAACTGACTTTATAGTTGGATTCCCCGGTGAAACCGATGACGATTTTGATCAGACCATGGACTTGGTTGATCGTGTGGGATTCGACCAGTCGTACAGCTTTGTTTACAGTGCCAGGCCGGGCACGCCGGCGGCAGTGTTGACGGACGAATTGTCTGCAGAGGTCAAACAGCAGCGGTTAATCCGCCTGCAGGAACGAGTCCGGCAGTTTGCGAGTTCGATCAGTCAGCAGATGATTGGTACCCTCCAACGGGTTCTGGTCGACGGACTGTCAAGAAAAGATCCCCAACAGTTAAGCGGTCGCACTGACAACAATCGGGTGGTCAATTTTTTGAGTTCTTCACAGTGTGAGAACCAGTTTGTTGATATCATGATAACCGAAGCCCTGCCGAATTCTCTGCGTGGCCACAGGGTTGAGGACACTTCCCATAATTCTGCTATCATGAGAACCGGTCAAACACGGGCAAGCAACGCCGCTTGAAGACGATAACAACTCCGGTCACCTTCCACCTCAATCCGGAAAGTAACCAGCGCCTCGCTGGTCTGTGTGGGGAATACAACATTAACCTCAAACAGGTCGAGGAACGACTCGGTGTGAAGATCTCTAACCGGGGGCACCTGTTCTGTATAGACGGTAGGTCTGATGCTGTTAAGCAGGCAGGGACCGTGCTCCAAGCACTGTACCGTGATACTGAGACTGATCCAGCATTGACTGCGGAAAAGGTTCACTTGGCAATCTCACAGATTCCGTATGATGAAGAAACAGGCGAACCAGAAACCCAAGATGTTGTGATTCGTTTTCGCAAGACCATAATTCAAGGCAGGAATCCAAACCAGCGATCCTATCTGCGTAACATCATGGCTCATGATCTCACCTTTGGTATTGGGCCAGCTGGTACCGGCAAGACATACCTAGCCGTCGCCTGCGCTGTGCAGGCCTTGGCAGATAACGAGGTAGACAGAATTGTTTTGGTGCGACCCGCAATTGAGGCGGGTGAGCGGCTTGGTTTTTTGCCTGGTGATATTGGTCAGAAAGTGGATCCATACCTCAGACCTCTTTATGACGCGTTGTACGAAATGTTGGGTTTTGAGCGTGTCGGCAAGCTCATGGTTCGAGGAATTATTGAGTTGGCACCGTTGGCTTACATGCGTGGCCGTACGCTGAATGAATCGTTCATCATTCTTGACGAGGCTCAGAATACGACGAGCGACCAGATGAAAATGTTTCTTACACGGATTGGCTTTGGTTCCAAAAGTGTAATCACGGGGGATGTGACACAGGTCGATCTGCCGAAGGGATCTCGCTCAGGGCTTCGTCATGCCAGTGGTGTACTCGCTCATGTAGAAGGCATGGCGGTGTCTCAATTCACTTCACGTGATGTAGTCAGGCATCCTCTGGTTCAGAAAATCGTGGAAGCCTATGAAGTCGACGAGGGAGAAAGACCAAAGTAGTGAACACTGCAATCGAAGTCCAGCTGAGTCTTGACGATGAGCTAGTGCCGGATGGATCAAGAATAACAGCCTGGGTTGATTGTGCTCTGAAGTCTGTACAAAAAAGAGCTGTGTCGATCACGGTACGGGTTGTTACGCAAGATGAAATGCAGAATCTTAACGTCCGGTTCCGGAACCAGAACTCCGCTACTAACGTTCTTTCATTTCCCTCGGATAATTTTGGATCGCAGCGCACGGGAGTCAGTGGTGATATCGTGGTTTGTTCGGTAGTTGTTCAAACCGAGGCACAAGAACAGAACAAAGCCGCAGATGCACACTGGGCCCATATAATTATTCATGGCGTACTGCATCTGTGTGGGTATGACCATATAACCGATGCCGTGGCCACTGATATGGAATCACTCGAAGTGCTAATTCTTCGTCAGTTGGGATTTCCAGATCCCTATCAATTGCGCTAGGTGATAGGCTCGGCTTATGTCAAATAGACAACAATGGTGGCGCCCTGTCATCAGTCGGTTGTGGCTTTTTCTTCGCCGGGCACCGTTGAGTCGAGAGCAATTGTTTGATGTGTTGCGGCAGGCCCATCACAGAGAATTGCTGGATGACGATACCCTACTGATGATGGAACGCGTTGCGGTAGTTTCTGACCTTCAGGTCGATCAGGTCATGGTTGCCAGAGCGCAGATGGTTACCGTAGATTCCAGCCGGACGATGGATGAACTGCTACCGGTAATTATCGAATCAGCGCATTCGAGATTTCCAGTGACGGGCGGTGATCGCGATACAGTACTTGGAATCTTATTGGCCAAGGATCTGTTGCGCCATCTTCGTGAAAATGGTGACCATAACCTGCCCTGGGAAAGTCTGTTGAGACCGGCGGTGTTTATTCCGGAGAGCAAACGTCTGAACGTGCTCTTGCAGGAGTTCAGGGCCAGTCGCAATCACATGGCTATTGTGGTGGATGAATACGGCGGTGTCGTTGGTCTGGTAACTATTGAAGATGTACTTGAACAGATCGTCGGTGACATTGAGGATGAGCATGATGTCGATGAAGGAGCCGGTATGGTTCTCCGACGTGGCACTGACTATTGTGTGGTAAAGGCAATGATGCCGATCAGTAGTTTTAATCAAATCTTTGATACGGCGCTGAACCCGCTGGAGTTCGACACATTGGGGGGCCTTGTTACGTCCGAACTCGGCCATCTACCGGCCAGAGGTGAATCAGTAGACCTGCCCGGGATTCATGTCGAAGTACTCAGCGCCGACAGTCGTCTTCCCCGCTTACTGCGGGTCACTCGCAAGCCTTTGCCTTGACCCCGCCGGCGGTCGAAGTGGTTCGGCCAGCACATTGCGTTATAGCGATTTATTGAGGCGGTTCGGCCCAATCCTTACTGCTGTCGCAGCCGGCGGTCTATTTCCGTTGGGTTTTGCACCATTCGAGTATGCACTGGTCGCACCCCTGTCTTTGGCGGTACTGTTTTTGTTGTGGTTAACAGCCGGTCCCCTGCAGGCAGCTTTGTTGGGGTTCTGGTTTGGTCTAGGTGCCTTTGGTGTGGGCGTATCTTGGATTTATGTCAGTCTGCACGACTTTGGCCAGATGCCCGCACCGCTTGCCATCTTGGCCGTTGTAATTTTGGTGTTGATGATGTCGGGATATGTAGCGGCTACGGGTTGGTTGCAGTCTTGTTGTCGTCAGCATCGGTCAGCTGTGAGACTGCTGCTGATTATGCCCGCCTGCTGGATTCTTGGGGAATGGCTACGCGGCTGGCTGTTTAGCGGGTTTCCGTGGCTCTATCTCGGTTATGGGTTGATTGATACACCGCTGGCGGCACTGGCGCCTGCTGGCGGTGTGTTGGCAGTCGGCGCCGCCGGCGCTGTCTGTGGTGGCGCGATCATGATGTTGGTTACAGGGCCGTTACGAGACCGTGTGCTGGCAGCTTGTACCCTGGTTATTGTAGGAGCGGGGGTGTTGGTGCTTGATCGTATTGAATTTGTTCAATCTACTGGAAAGCCGCTTCGGATCGCGATCATTCAGCAGAATGTTTCCCTCGAGCGCAAATGGTCTGCAGATAATCTTGAAGCAATCGCTCAGAGCTATTTGTCGGTTTCCCGTCAAGTAGAGCAGGCGGACCTGATTGTTTGGCCCGAAGCCGCACTGCCGCTTTACCATGACCAAATTCCGCCAGCCTATCTCACGCAACTCAGGGCGCTGCCGGCCGACATATTATTGGGTGTTCTGGAACGCACCCGAAACAACGAGAGAACAGAGTTCTTCAATAGCGCACTGGGCCTGGGTGTAGTTGATTCTATGTACCGCAAACAGCGCTTGGTGCCATTCGGTGAGTTTCTTCCATTCCGCCCACTCTTCAGTTGGGTACTGAACTATCTGAACATCCCGATGTCTGACTTTGCGGCCTGGCCGTCAGCGCAACTGCCAATGCGTCTGGCAGGGCAACCCGTCGGCGTTTCGATCTGCTATGAAAATGAATTTGGACATCTCATCAGAAAATCATTGCCAGCATCGGCTGTGCTGATCAATCTCAGCGAGGAAGGGTGGTTTGGCAACTCTCTGGCCCCCCATCAGCGACTGCAGATGGCCCGTATGCGAGCCATGGAAAGCGGTCGAGCACTGATCAGGGCCAGTAATAACGGACTGTCCGCGCTGATTTCTGCCAAGGGAAAACTACTCACTGTCGCACCACAGTTTCAACCCGACACGGTTCGCGGTAGCGTTGTTCCGATGTCCGGTGTCACACCGTTTGTACGCCTGGGTAACCTACCCATATTGCTGCTGTCAGTAATGGTAATCGCAGGCTCATTCTTGAAGCGATTTAGGTACCGTACTGTCTGATGAGTCCCGAGTAGTCAGTGCTAAACTGCCCCGATGGAAGCCTATTCTGATAACCGTCTGGTTGTGGCCATCTCTTCACGGGCGTTGTTTGATCTCGAAGAGAGTCATCGTGTCTTCACCGAAGAGGGTGTAGACGCATATTGCCGGTACCAGATCAGCCACGAAGACGAGATTCTAAAGCCCGGAGTGGCTTTTTCGTTGACCCGAAAACTGCTGAACCTTAACCGTTTAGCGAAAACCAACCGGCGTGTCGAAGTGGTACTGATATCCCGCAACAGTGCTGACACTGGTCTGCGGATATTCAATTCGATCAGCCACTACGGGCTGGGAATTACACGAGCTGCATTTTCAGGCGGTGCCAGTCCGTTTCCTTACGTCGCACCGTTTAATGCCGACCTGTTTCTCTCTACCGATCCCCAGGATGTACGACACGCGCTCGACGCTAACATCGCGGCTGCCACTATCGTGCCCTCGCAGATTGTTGATAGCGAGGGTGATCAATTACGGATCGCATTTGACGGCGATTCCGTTCTGTTTGCTGATGATTCCGAACGGGTCTACCAGGAACAGGGTTTGGTCGCCTTCTCCGAATCAGAACGGGCAGCGGCAGATTCACCCATGGTCGGAGGGCCATTCCGACATTTTCTTTCCATTCTTCATCATCTGCAGTCTGACTGGCCAGAAGATTGTTCACCAATCCGTACCGCTTTGTTCACCGCCAGGAGTGCACCCGCACACGAACGGGTTATCCGAACACTCAGGGCATGGAACATACGCATTGATGAAGCCGTATTTCTGGGGGGGCTGGATAAAGGCGCCTTTCTGAGGACTTTTGGGGCGGATATTTTTTTCGATGATCAGACGGAACACTGCGAATCAGCGCGCCAGTTTGTGGCAACTGGCCATGTTCCACATGGTGTGGCAAACGAAGGTGGTTGATGGGGTTTCGCTGTAGCTTGATATAATTCGTCTACCGGCTGTGTGGATGCGGTGCCGGCAGATTAATTTCTCTTGCTTGAATTCAAATGATGAAAACACTAATTTACCGGACCATAATCTGTGCGACACTCATGTTGCTTCTGGGGCCGATGCAGTCGAACGGAGCGGGCTTGCCGCTGGCACTCGATGGCCAGACTCTGCCCAGTCTGGCTCCCATGCTGGAAGATGTACTACCGACTGTGGTCAACATTTCGACCGAGGGACGGGTGTCAGCTAGCGGCAGTCCGTTTCAATCGGATCCATTTTTCAAGCACTTTTTTGATTCGCGTCCCGACAGCCAGCCCAGACAACGCCCTACACAGGGTCAGGGATCGGGTGTCATCATTGACAGTGAATCCGGCTACGTGGTGACCAATCATCATGTGATCGAAAACGCGGACCAGATTCGTGTTCATTTGGATGACGGCCGTTCGTTTGAGGCGAAGGTGGTGGGTGCCGATCCCGAAGCCGACGTCGCAGTCATCCAGATACCAGCACAAGGCCTGAGGGCGATCAATATTGGCGATTCTGATTCGCTTCGAGTTGGAGATTTTGTGGTGGCGATCGGCAATCCGTTTGGATTGAGTCAAACGGCGACCTCCGGAATCGTTAGCGCACTCGGCCGAAACCGACTCGGTATAGAGGGTTATGAGGATTTTATTCAAACCGATGCATCCATCAACATGGGAAACTCGGGTGGGGCACTGGTCAATCTGCGTGGAGAACTGATTGGCGTGAATGCGGCCATCATTTCTGGAGGTGGCGGCAGCGTTGGAATTGGTTTTGCTATTCCGGTCAACATGGTGATGAGCCTGATCAAGCAGATCATTGAGTTCGGCGAAGTGCGGCGCGGAATACTCGGTGTACACATTCAAGATCTGACACCGGAGCTTGCTCAAGCATTTGGTATTGAGTCTGGCGACGGTGCCCTCATTATGCAGGTTATACCGGGCTCAGCAGCAGAGGCTGCAGGTCTTAAGGAAGGCGATGTCATCACCAGGGTAAACGGTCGAGTCATCAAAGGTATGACAGAACTTCGAAACATCATTGGCATGTTGCCCGTTGATGAAGAAATCGAGGTGACCTATCTCCGTGAAGACGAATCGCTCACCAAGAAAATACGCATCAGGGCGCGGGTTGCCAAATCCGGGCAAGGCGTACAGATCAGCAAAAGGTTCGAAGGCGCTCGTCTGGAAGACGTCGACGGCAGCAGCAGTCAGCATGGCCAACCCGGGATAAGGGTTGTAGAGGTCACTCAAGAGAGTGCCGCCTGGCAGGCGGGCCTGCGGTCGGGCGATATTATTCTTACAGTGGACAGGCAAAAAGTGTTCAGCCTGAAAGATCTGGTACAGATCGTAAACGGAAGAACCAGCGAACTTTTGCTGCTTATTCAGCGCGGTGAATCAGCATTGTATCTGTGGATACCGTAACGAAAAACTGATCCAGCATATGACCACTACGGTTCAAACTGAACGCCAAGCCAGATCATGAAACAAGACCTTATCGCACCGTCTATTCTTTCAGCCGACTTTGCAAAACTGGGTGAAGACGTCGAAGCTGTGATCGCATCTGGCGCCGACATGGTGCATTTTGATGTTATGGACAACCATTACGTTCCAAATCTGACGATAGGTCCCATGGTTTGCCAAGCCTTGCGTAGCCATGGTATCGAGGCACCCATAGACGTCCATCTGATGGTAAAGCCTGTGGATCGGATTATTCCCGATTTTGCCGATGCTGGAGCGACCTATATTTCTTTCCATCCTGAAGCCAGTGACCATGTTGATCGCACACTACAACTGATTCGAGACAACGGATGTCGGCCCGGCCTAGTGTTCAATCCTGCCACACCGCTAGATTCTTTACGCTATGCGATACACAACATAGACATGATTCTGCTGATGTCAGTGAATCCAGGATTCGCTGGACAGAAGTTCATCTCAACCACATTAGAGAAGCTTAAACAGGTTCGGGCGATGATCGACGAGTCGGGCTTGGAGATACGACTTGAGATCGATGGGGGTGTCAATCTGGAAAACATCGGCGCCATAGCGCAAGCAGGTGCTGACACCTTCGTCGCTGGGTCGGCTGTTTTTAGTGCCGGCAATGATTCGGACCCAAACCGCTACGATTCAGTAATCGCTGAGTTGCGTACTGCGCTCGCCCAGGCTAGACGATGAGTCAGGCCGGCCCTGGTTCGGCCGGGCGATCCCTGTCACGCCCCCTGTCGGTACGCGCGGTACTGTTTGATCTTGACGGTACGCTGGTCGATTCCGCGCCGGATCTGACCCTTGCGGCCAACAAAATGTTGAGTGCACTGGGGTACCCCCAGGTGAACTGCACGCAAGTGAAGGGTTGGGTCGGTGATGGTGTACGCAGCTTGGTCCTGCGCGCGCTGACCGCGATTTTGGGAGATGTGCCAGATGAATCCTTAATCGAGCAGGGCTATGTCCTCTTTCAGCGCTATTACGCCGAATCAGTTTACCAAGACAGTACGCTTTATCCCGGGGTCCATGAAACGTTGCAAACGCTGAAATCTAGTGGGCTCGCATTAGCCTGCGTCACCAACAAACCGAGCCGTTTTACCAAACCGGTGCTGGAGAAATCCGGGCTAACCGGGTTCTTCGGCGCTGTGGTATCCGGCGACGATCTGCCACTGAAAAAACCCGATCCGGCGCCACTTCAGTTTGCCGCCGAGCAACTGGGGGTGCAGCTGACAGCCTGTGTGCTGGTCGGTGATTCGATCAACGACATTCGTGCTGCCGGCGCCGCCGAGATTCCGGTGTTGTGGGCTACCTACGGGTATGCCGGCCAGGATGATATCGAACAGGACGCAACTTATGGGGCAATCGATACGATTGTTCAGCTGTGTGAGTGCCTGCAAGTCGCCAGCTGAGTACAATAGACCTAGATCTCCTGGAGATCGACAATACTATTGCTGTTCATCAGCGGGACGACAGCCTTCAAACCCCAATGAACTCACTATCGAACCATTTGTCGTGTTTACTGAACTACGCTGTAGTCTACCGAGACATACCGGAACTGCCCACGGTTCAGGAAAAATTCTGAAATGATTAGCCGTTTAGACTATGACCAATATCGGGCTGCTGGTTACAACCGTATCCCCATGGTGAGGACGGTACTGGCCGATTTCGAGACGCCAGTTAGCACGTATGTCAAACTTGCTCAGGGTGCATACAGCTACCTGCTTGAGTCAGTACAGGGCGGCGAGAAGTGGGGCCGCTACTCGATGATCGGATTGCCGTGTGCAACCGTGATCAAGGTCGACGGTGATCAGGTTGTGATTGAAGAGGACGGTGAAGTGATACACAGCCAGTCGACCGATGATCCACTGAGTGCCATTCAACAGATTCAGCATCAGTTCCGTGTCCCTCAAATCGATGGCATGCCCAGATTTACCGGTGGTCTGGTCGGTTACTTCGGCTACGAAACAATCAATTATGTAGAAACCCATCTGGGGGAGACTGCCAAACCCGATCCAGTTGGAGCGCCGGATATTCTGCTGATGGTGTCAGATGAAGTTGTTGTGTTTGATAATCTCAGTGGTCGGCTCCATGTCATCGTACACACCGACCCTGAAGCAGAGGATGCATTTGAAGCCGGTAATCACCGTTTAGACGAGCTGGCGAGTCAGATTCAGCAAGAGACGGTGTCGGCGGCTGTACCAACCACTACGCCGGTTGCAGAGGACGATTTTGTTTCTTCGTTTGAACAAGTCGAGTTTGAAGCTGCTGTTGAAGCGGCCAAGGAATATATTCGCAGCGGCGATGTTTTTCAGACAGTGCTGTCACAGCGTCTGTCCATACCTTTTCGGGCCGAACCTCTCACCATGTACCGCGCACTGCGCACAGTCAATCCTTCGCCCTACATGTACTATCTCGACCTGGAGGATTTCCACATCGTCGGTTCCTCTCCGGAAATTCTGGCCCGACTAGAAGACGGACAAGTCACGGTACGGCCCATTGCCGGCACCCGCCGTCGGGGACACACCGATGAAGAAGATCGGCATCTCGAGCAGGAACTGATTTCTGATCCCAAAGAACTTGCCGAGCACCTGATGCTGGTGGACCTCGGGCGTAATGATGTTGGTCGCATAGCCCAAATCGGTTCAGTCAAACTGACTGCAAAGATGGAAATCGAACGCTATTCACACGTGATGCACATTGCCTCTAATGTGGTAGGACAATTGCGCGATGACTATGATGCGATTGACGTACTTCGCGCAACATTTCCAGCCGGGACCGTGTCCGGCGCACCCAAGGTGCGCGCAATGGAGATCATCGAAGAGCTGGAACCAGACCGTCGTGGTATTTACGCTGGAGCGCTGGGTTACATTGGTTGGAACGGGAATATGGACACAGCGATTACGATCCGTACAGCCATCATTGCCAATGGACGGTTATACATTCAAGCCGGCGCTGGTATCGTTGCCGACTCGATCCCCGCCCAAGAATGGAAAGAATGTATGAACAAAGGCCGAGCTGTATTCCGCGCGGCAGCAATGGCTGCTCAAGGGCTCGATCTGGCAGTGCTTGATGACTAGTCCGGTGTAGTAACTGACAGAGTTAGTCCAGGAAATTAGACATGTTGCTCATGATCGATAATTACGATTCGTTTACGTATAACCTGGTGCAGTATCTGGGTGAGTTAGGTCAGGAAGTCATCGTTTATCGAAACGACCAGATCAGCCTCGACGAAATTGGCAAACTTGCACCCGACCATATCGTGATTTCACCGGGGCCGTGTACACCAAATGAGGCCGGCATATCGGTAGATTTGGTCAAGGAATTTGGTGCGCATATCTCTATACTGGGCGTTTGTCTGGGGCATCAGAGTATTGCCCAGGCCTTCGGTGGCGTCATCGTGCGAGCGAGGCGGTTGATGCACGGCAAAACCTCTATGATCTTGCACCAGGGTGGAGGATTATTCAGGGGGGTGCCGAGTCCTTTTCAGGCCACCCGATATCACTCTTTGGTGGTTCAGGAGGCTTCCTTGCCGGATTGTTTTGAAATCACGGCACGGGCCGATGATGACGAAATTATGGGTATACGGCACCAGGAGTGGCCGCTCCAGGGCGTTCAGTTTCATCCCGAATCCATACTCACCCAGTATGGTCACCAGCAACTGCAGAATTTTCTTGACGGCGCTTAGCCATGGAAAGGCCACGCGCCGATATTCTGGAACGCATACTTGAGCGTAAACGCGAGCAGGTTGCGAAGTTGCGTGGGACGACATCACAGTCAACCCTTGATCGCCTGGTTGCATCGCAGGAGCCACCGCGCGGATTTATAGATGCTTTGTTGACTCGCACGTCACAGGGTGGTGCCGCGGTGATCGCTGAGATCAAGAAAGCTTCACCCAGTCAGGGCGTGATACGTGCCGACTTCGATCCGACCTCAATCGCCTTGAGTTATGCCAAAGGTGGTGCGGCCTGCCTTTCAGTGTTGACGGAGCCTGATTTTTTTCAGGGTCAGGCCGAGGACCTTGTGGCTGCACGCTGCGCCAGCAGGTTACCGGTTTTACGCAAAGATTTCATAGTCGACCCTTGGCAGATCGCCGAATCCCGGGCTATCGGTGCGGACTGTATACTGTTGATCGTTGCGGCGTTGGACCCAACGACTATGGTTGAGTTGGCAGCAGCCGCATCTGACTATAGCTTGGATATGCTGATCGAAGTGCATGATAGGAACGAACTCGAACTGGCACTGGCGATCAAACCAAAAATGATCGGTGTGAACAACCGTGATCTACATACATTCAAGACAACGCTGACGACAACGCTCGATTTGTTGCCTTCGATACCTGACGATGTGCTCGTGGTCACGGAAAGTGGAATTCAGACAGCCCAGGATGTTGTTTTAATGCGACAGAACGGTGTGAGTAGCTTTCTAGTTGGAGAAGCGTTTATGCGGGCTGAAGAACCAGGCCAACGGTTGGCTGATTTGTTCGATCTTACACACTAAACGGATACGGTTAACCAGATGCACGCAACAGTGACGGTTACGGCGGACAACGCACTGCTGGGTTCATCAGATAGCGGTCATCAAGTAACTATGGACATGGCACCTGATCTGGGCGGTCAGAATCAGGGCCCGCGGCCTATGGAAATGTTACTGCTGGGTATGGGTGGCTGCACGCTCATCGATGTGATGTTCATCCTGCGTAAATCGCGTCAGGCATTCAGTGATATGCGAGTGGAACTCGAGGCGCAACGGGCCGAAGAAATTCCACAGGTATTCACCCGAATTCACGCCCATTTTGTCGTCAGTGGCAATGACCTCGATCCTAAAAAGGTCGCTAGGGCGATTGACCTTTCTGCTGAAAAATACTGTTCAGCATCCAGGATGCTGGGTGCGGTTGCAGAGATTACGCACGATTACGAAATCGTGTCAGACTAAGGCTCTGACGCCTCATGGCTCGGCACTGACTACCGGAATCCTGGCGCATGGAATTTATTACAAGCTGGTTCAAGCAACATTTTTCAAACCCTCAGGTTGTGTATTTGGGGTTGTTCCTCCTGGTGTTATTCGCGGTGCTAATTCTGATGGGTCAGATGATTGGTCCCGTACTTGTCGGAATCGTGATCGCTTATTTGTTGGAAGGGTTGGTCAGTAAATTTGAGGGTATGAGGGCACCCCGATTTATTGCAGTCTTGATCGTATTTATCGTATTTCTGTTGTTTTTCGTCGTGATACTTTTTGGATTGTTGCCGTTGGTGTCGCAACAGGCCACCCAGTTTGTGCAGCAGATTCCAAACATGTTGGGGAAAGGGCACGCAGCTATGCTGAAACTACCGGACATGTATCCAGATCTCGTTTCTCAAACCCAGATCGATGTAATCATGACAGCCATGCGTTTGGAGCTGACATCTTGGGGTCAGGCAATAGTTTCTATTTCTATGTCATCAGTTGTTGGACTGATTACGGTGCTGATTTATCTTGTGTTGCTGCCATTACTGGTATTTTTTTTCCTCAAAGACAAACAGGTGATGATGCAGTGGTTAAGTCGCTTCGTCCCCAAAGAACACCAGTTGGTAGAACAGGTTTGGATCGAAGTCGATCGACAGATAGGCAACTATGTCCGTGGCAAGTTCTGGGAAATCGTTGTCGTCTGGATTGCCTGCCAGATCACTTTTTCGTTCCTGGGTCTCGAATACGCGACCTTGCTGGCCATGCTTGTCGCATTGTCTGTCCTAATTCCTTATGTTGGTGCTGCAGTGGTCACAATTCCTGTGGTATTGGTGGCATGGTTCCAGTGGGGTTGGGGTAGCGAATTTGGTTATTTATTTGCTGCATATGTTGTTATCCAACTATTAGATGGTAATTTGTTGGTGCCTATTTTGTTTTCAGAGGTCAATAACCTGCATCCCGTGGCGATCATCTCGGCTGTTTTAATCTTTGGGAGCCTTTGGGGTCTGATCGGCGTATTTTTCGCGATACCACTCGCTACATTGGTCCATGCGGTAATTAATGCCTGGCCAAAAAATACCGAGGCTTAGGATTCAAGTCAGCATATTTAGTGTGACTGCATAGTCATATCTTCTGTCGCCTGCGTTAAAAATATTGATTGAGCGGAGTCACTTGACGCATAACGGTGACGAGGTATCATCGACAGTTATTCAGCAAAAAATAAGGCATGTTTACCGTTGGATAGCAGAAATTCAACAGTCAGCAGCAGAACCGCAGCGGGTGAGCGCTTCAGGACCGAGGACTCAACTGGCAACGGTTTCTCTCTCGCGTATGAACGTTGGGGTCTTCGCCAGTTGTTTCAGCAGATGGGCGATCCTCAGGTATCGATGCGATTGTGGGACGGTTTTAGCATTACACCTCGTCAGGGAGAATCGCTGGCGACAATCAAAATCCACAGTCGTCGGACCCTCGCACAATTAGTCCTGAAAGGTGACGTTGCGTTCGGTGATGAGTTTGCAGCCGGCAATATCGAGATCGATGGCGATCTGGTTGCGCTGCTGGTTGAACTGTATGGCAGTCGGGCACAACAGCGGTCGTTTCTTGCGCGAGTGGTTGAGCTTCTTTTCCGCAATAGACCGCGCAGTAACACACTGCAGGGTTCACGTGACCATATCCATCATCATTACGACATCGGTAATGCATTCTATAAGTTGTGGTTGGACCATGAGATGCAGTACACCTGCGCCTATTTTCCGGAACCGGACATGAGTCTGGAAGCGGCCCAACAAGCCAAAATGGATCACATCTGTCGAAAATTACGCCTTGAGCCGGGTGACCGGGTAGTAGAGGCCGGCTGTGGCTGGGGATCACTCGCCCGACACATGGCACTCCATTACGGTGCCAAGGTGACAGCCTGGAACATTTCTCATGAGCAAGCCAGGTATGCCACTGACCGGGCAAAAGCAGAAGGGTATGATGACAGGGTGCGTTACGTGGAGGATGACTACAGGAACATCAGTGGTGAATATGACGTATTTGTATCGGTGGGTATGCTGGAACACGTAGGCGAACAGAATTATTCAGCTCTGGGTTCGGTAGTCGACACGTGCCTTGCCGCAGACGGCCGGGCATTGATTCACACGATTGGTCGAAACCAACCGAAGCTAATGAATGCATGGATTGAAAAAAGAATATTTCCAGGTGCCTATCCACCGACCCTACGAGAAATGATGGACATTCTCGAGCCAAACAATTTTTCAGTACTTGATGTTGAAAATCTCAGGTTGCACTATGCCCGCACACTGGAACACTGGTTGTTGCGTTATGACGATGCCAGCGATGAAGTTGTCGAAATGTTTGATCCGGCATTTGCTCGGGCCTGGCGACTTTATCTGTGTGGTTCGATTGCTGCCTTTCTCTACGGATCGTTACAACTCTTCCAAGTTCTGTTTGCCCGTGGGCGGGACAACACCGTACCCTGGTCAAGACAGCACCAGTATCTTTCCTGAACGGTAGTTACAACGAACAATGCGCCGCGTCTACACTGCTGCAACGCTGCCGGAAGCGCACTTGATTCTGCAACAACTTGAAAGCGCCGGAATCAACGCTCGGGTATTTAATGAGAACGCACAGGGCGCTATCGGAGAACTGCCAGTCACCGATACCTGGCCGGATGTTTGGATCGTTCAGAATCACCAATTTCATGCTGCCCGGGCAGTGATTGAGCGTTACGAAACCAGCTCGGAAGACGAGCTGTTATGCAATTCTTGTGGTGAGACCTCCCCAGGCAGTTTTGAAGTGTGCTGGCAGTGTCATGCAGTCCTGTCGACACAAGCTTGAGGAGGTGTAAGAACCTGGCATCAGAATCCGATAGGATCGACATTTCGAATTTGGAGGTTGCCCCCCAATCTGTCAGATAGGATAGTCGCGGCGGAAGCGGTTCAATATAGTAAAATCAGGTCACCCCAGATCGGACTGGCCGATCTGGGGATAGAATATTCACGATAATGGACGCACACGAACCTACTGAACTTCGAACCGGCGAAACCTGGTTGCGCCTGGTGGTGATGCTTGTTTACTTCTTTATGGTGTTTTACGTGGTGAAGTTTCTGGTTGGAATCAGTATGCTTTTTCAGTTTGTCTTGGTCGTCTTCAGGGGCTCAGTCAACATCCGACTCAAAAAGTTCACTGCGGATCTCAATCTTTTTGCATACAACGTGCTGCAATACGTATCTTGGAACACCGATCAACGACCTTTCCCGTTCTGTGACTGGCCCTGCGCGGAAGATCTGTCCGCGCCTGCCGAAGATCGCTGAGCGTGATGGGTTCAACAGTCTGATTCCCATACCAGTTCGATGAACCGTTCGATGGACGAACGATACGACCCACAGGTCATCGAACGTCAGGTCCAGGACTATTGGTTGCAGAACCACAGTTTTGAAGTGACTGAGGACTCTACCCGGGAAAAGTTCTACTGCCTTTCGATGTTACCCTACCCCTCGGGCCACCTTCACATGGGTCATGTGCGGAACTACACCATCGGTGATGTCATGAGTCGATATCAGCGCATGTGCGGTCGCAACGTGCTCCAGCCCATGGGTTGGGATGCATTTGGCCTGCCGGCGGAAAATGCTGCAATCCAACGCAAAGTCCCGCCGTCGGAATGGACCTACCAGAACATAGAGCATATGCGAGGGCAGCTGAAACGCATGGGATTTGCCTATGACTGGACACGAGAAGTCACCACCTGCCGGCCCGAGTATTACCAGTGGGAGCAGTGGTTTTTCACGCGTCTTCTAAAGAAGGGGCTGGCCTATCGGAAAAATGCAGTGGTGAACTGGGATCCGGTTGATCAGACCGTGCTGGCGAACGAACAGGTTGTCGATGGCAAAGGCTGGCGTTCCGGTGCACAGGTAGAGAAGCGAGAAATACCGCAATGGTTCATAAGGATCACAGCCTATGCAGACGAACTTCTGGAAGAATTCGACCAATTAGATGGTTGGCCCGATTCTGTAAAGACCATGCAGCGAAATTGGATCGGCCGATCGGTGGGCCTGGAAGTAGATTTTGCACTCGCTGATGGGGGGGATCCGCTGCGGATTTTTACCACCCGGCCTGACACCCTTTTCGGCGTCACTTTCATGGCGGTTGCCGCTGACCACCCACTGGCGCGTGAAGCGGCCGACGGGAACACAGCGATAGCAGACTTTCTCGAACAGTGCCGAACCGGAGGTACCAGTGAGGTCGACCTTGAAGCGATGGAAAAGATCGGCCTGCCATTGGGTGTGAATGCGGTAAATCCGCTCAGCGGAGAACATATTCCAGTCTGGGTCGCGAACTTCGTGCTGATGGGCTACGGTACCGGTGCAATCATGGCTGTTCCTGGTCACGATGAAAGGGATCATGGGTTCGCGCAAAGTTATGGGCTTCCAATACAGCAGGTTATTGCTCCAGCAGACGGCCGCGAAATTGATGTAAAGACGGCCGCGTGGGTAGACAAACAGAACATAGTGACCGTTAATTCAGGGACGTTTAGCGGTCTTGATTATGATGCGGCCTTTAAGCGTATTGCCGATCATGTCGAAGCTTTGGGCATTGGCCGTCGCCAGGTTAATTATCGTTTGCGGGACTGGGGAGTATCCCGGCAGCGCTACTGGGGTTGCCCAATTCCAGTCGTACACTGTGAACATTGTGGGGAAGTCCCAGTCCCGGATGATCAACTGCCGGTCCTTCTGCCGGAAGATGTCACATTCATGGGTGTGCAGTCACCCATTAAAGCAGACCCACAATGGCGGCAGACAGCCTGCCCTCAGTGTGAGCGACCCGCAGAACGTGAAACCGATACGTTTGACACTTTCGTGGAATCGAGCTGGTACTACGCTCGCTATTGCACACCGGGTGCCGATGCAATGCTGGATGAACGCGCCGATTACTGGCTACCTGTAGATCATTACATCGGTGGTATAGAACATGCGGTGATGCACCTGTTGTATTTCCGTTTCTGGCACAAACTGATGCGCGATTCAGGTATTGTCAGCAGTGATGAGCCAGCCACGAAGCTTCTCTGTCAGGGGATGGTTCTGGCCGAGGCGTACTATCAGGACAGTACAGAATCCGGCAGAACCTGGATCCCACCCGACGAGGTACGGGTCGAGCGTGACGACAAAGGAAAAACGATCAGCGCGGTGTGGTTGCGCGATGGCACGACGGTTAACCCCACGGGTTGGACCACCATGTCGAAGTCCAAAAACAATGGCGTAGATCCGCAAGACATGGTGGATCGCTACGGTGCTGACACTGTGCGCCTGTTTACGATGTTCGCGTCACCTCCGGACCAGACCCTAGAGTGGAATGACGATGCTGTTGCAGGTTCATTGCGCTTCCTGCGGCGGTTGTGGACGCTGGTCTATCGTCACCAGTCGTGCCTTTCAGGCGCAAACGACTTAAACCAGGCCTTCGAATGGGATGCTGAAACCCGTGAAATGCGTCGACTGGTCTACACAGTGCTCCAGCGTATCAATCGGGATATGGCGCGAAATCAGTTCAACACAGTGATCGCAGCGAGTATGGAACTGTTTAATGGACTGGATCATTTTGAGCCTGGCGAGGATCCCGCTCGGCAATCTGCCCTGCGTGAGGCGATGGATATTCTGATACGTGTGTTGTCACCAGTGGTGCCCCATATTGCCCACAGTTTGTGGCAGCTCATGAATTCGGGCGTTGAGCTTCTCGATGCGAGTTGGCCAGAGGTCGATGCCGCAGCGTTGCAGACATCTAGCTGTAAGCTGGCTGTTCAGGTTAATGGCAAACTGCGGGGTCAAATCGAGGTAGCGATGGATGCTGATGAACTGCAGATCCGAGAACAAGTGTTGGCCGATGAAAAGATTGGCCGCCATATTGGTGAATCAGAGATCAAACGATTTATCGTGGTACCGCAGAAACTTGTCAACGTGGTGATCTGATGAACACGCCTATCATGGGGGCGGGTGGAGGTTTCAGCGTTGACAGTGGGGTCTCGCCATGGGGCAGATACAAGGCACAGATCGTGGCTGGGCTCTTCTATCTCTTTGTACTGGCAGGGTGCGGGTTCCACCTGCGCGGTGAGATGGTGTTGTCTCCCATACTGAGTGCACCCTATGTCAATGCGGCTAATGCCGAGTTCAAAGAGGATCTCACGAAAGTCTTAAATCGCAGAGGCATCAGGGCAGTTAATGACCCCGAAATTGCGAGTGCAATTATCGATCTTGTCAGTGTCAAGTTTGACCGTCAGGTACTGTCCATCAACAGTCGCGGGCAGGCGACAGGTTATATTCTGACCTACCAAGTGCTCTGCCGTTTCGTAGATCGGACCGGTCGTGTTCTTGCAAGCCCAGCCCGCCTGAAGCTAAGTCGAACGCTGGAGTACCAGAGCACCCAGGTGCTACCGAAGAAACAAGAAGAAGATGCTTTACGTGCACGCATGCGTGAGGACCTGGTGCAGCAGATCTTGCGCCGCCTAAATAGTGTGTCGCAAGCTTCTCCTGGAGGTTTGAAAACAGAGCAGTTTTCTTGATGTTGGCAGGAACAAGGATGATCGACTTTTGCGAGTAAACCCATCAGCACTCAATGCCCAGTTAGAGAAGGGGCTGGTCAGTGCTTACGTTTTGTTTGGTGCTGAACCATTGATGCTCGAAGAGGCGGCTGATCAAATCCGCACGGTAGCCCGTCAGGTAGGGGTTGATGAAGTACGTTCGATGACCGCCGGTGTCGATTTGGACTGGTCAGAATTAAATGCAAACGCCCGGTCGCTGTCATTGTTTTCGAGTCGGCGTTTGATCGTAATCCGGTTACCAACGGGTAAGCCAGGGGATGCTGGGTCAAAGGCAATATTGACTTATTTAGATGAGAACGTTGAGGACACTATCCTGGTTGTTATCGCGGGACGGGTCGATAAGCGGGGCCAGTCCAGCAAATGGTTCAAGGCAATGGAAAAGGGGGGGCTGGCGATAGAAGCCCGAGCCCTGACACGCGATCAGTTGCCGCGATGGATCGAGCAACGTCTTAACAGTCAGGAAATCGTCGCCACTGCGGGTGCAGTCCAGAGGCTAGCCTATTACGCCGAGGGCAACCTGATGGCCGCAGCACAGGAGATCAGCAAACTGGCACTCGTACTCGGGACTGGCGCGACGCTGGACGAGAAACGACTGGATGAACTTACCCAAGATCAGGCCCGCTTCAGTGTCTACAATTTGGTGGACACTGCATTGTCAGGAGACGAGATCAGGGCCCTGCGGATATTGAGTGTGCTACGGCGGGAAGGTACTGAGTCGGTGCTGTTAGTGTGGGCTCTCGCGCGCGAGGTCCGGACGCTAGAAGCAGTCTCAGCTGCGCTTGCCAGCGGAGAATCACAAGCGGACATTTTCCGCCGCCATCAGGTCTGGCGCAGCCGTGTCAATTGTGTGAACGCCGCACTCAGACGCCATCCACACGGATATTGGGCCGCGTTGCTGTCTCGACTGTGCCAGCTCGATTATGTGGTTAAGGGTCGTAAAAGTGCGGCCGGTAATGTCTGGGCTGAACTCGAACAGGTACTGTTGTCGGTTTGTGGTATAAATACCATTTCTATAAGTGTGACTTAACACATTGAAAATATGAAAGAAGCGCTCGACAGTCACATCGATTTATCACAGTACGTTCGCAACTGTGGCATGGCAGCCCGCACGGCCAGTCGGATTGTGGCGCAGGCGTCGACGCGTCAGAAAAACGAAGCGTTGCTGGCCATGGCGCAGGCTATTGCCGCTGGACAAAGCCGGATTTTGGAGCAAAACCACCTGGATGTTGCGGCCGGTAAACAGCAGGGCCTGGCTGACGCGCTGCTCGACCGCTTGGAACTGACGCCTGACCGGGTGGGATCGATGGTACAAGGCTTGCAACAGGTTGCGTCACTACCGGATCCGGTGGGTGAGATCAGTGAATTAAATCGTAGACCTTCGGGCATCGAGGTCGGCCGCATGCGAGTGCCTTTGGGTGTGATTGGCATCATCTATGAGTCCCGACCGAACGTCACCGCTGATGCAGGCGGGCTATGTCTTAAATCGGGGAATGCCGTTATTCTGCGGGGTGGCAGTGAGGCGATTCGATCTAACCTCGCCATCGCTGGGTACTTGCAAGAAGGCTTGCAGCTGGCAGGCTTACCTGCCTCAGTCATACAGGTGTTCGACAACACCGACCGCAGTGTGGTGGGGGAGTTGCTCGGAATGTCCGAATTTGTCGATGTCATTGTGCCACGAGGCGGTCGCGGTCTTATCGAACGTGTGAGCCGTGAGTCGACAATACCCGTGATCAAGCATCTCGATGGAAACTGCCATGTTTACGTCGATAGCGCGGCGGATATTGACCAGGCGGTCGCCATTGCCTTTAATGCCAAGTGCAGGCGTTACGGTGTATGTGGCGCAATGGAAACCTTGTTGCTGGCAGAATCTGTTGCTGAAAAGGTACTGCAACGTTTGATTCCCAAGTATCAGGCTGAAGGTGTTGAAGTCCGCGGTTGTGGACGTACCAGGCAACTGGTGCCCGGCGCGATCGCTGCCACCGAGGAGGACTGGGGCACGGAGTTTCTGGCTCCTGTCCTAGCCGTGCGGGTGGTGGTAAACCTCGATCAGGCAATTGAGCATATTGAACGTTATGGCTCTGGCCACACCGATGCGATTGTGACCCAGGACCTGGAGGCCAGTCGACGCTTTCTGCGGGAAGTCGATTCGAGTTCGGTTATGGTCAATGCATCGACTCAGTTTGCCGATGGTTTTGAATACGGCCTTGGTGCGGAGATCGGAATCAGCACAGACAAACTACATGCCCGCGGCCCAGTTGGATTGGAAGGATTGACCACTCGAAAGTTCATCGTACTTGGCGCCGGTAGTGTGCGACCCTGAAGTCTTGGGAGCAGTCGTCGTCGACAAAACGGATACGAGCCCCGTCGTGGGTATTTTTGGGGGTACGTTCGATCCCGTACATAACGGTCACTTACAGGTGGCTGATGCGGTCAGGCGGCAGCTGCCGATGGACAAAGTGCTGTTTATCCCGGCGGCGGCACCTTTGCTGAGAGTTGAACCGTTGGCTGACCCTGTTCACCGACTTGAAATGGTTCGCCTTGCAGTTGACGGTTGGCCAGGGTTCGAAACAGACGACCGGGAAATCAGGCGGGCGGGGCCATCTTATAGCGTGGTGACGCTTGAGGAATTGAGGCAAGAACTGCCATCGATGCCACTTTGCCTGATTCTGGGAATTGACACAGTTTTGCGTCTGACCGAATGGTACCGCTGGACCGAACTGCTGGAACTGGCCCACATCGCGGTTATGGGCCGGCCCGGCTGGCATCTACCTGCCGTCCTGCCCGACTGGTGGATGCAGGCCAGAGTGGACACAGGCGATGATCTGGTCAGGTGTACAGCCGGATCGGTCGTCTGTGTCGATGTTCCCCGGTTGAATATTTCATCAACGGGTGTTCGTACTGAGATATTGCAGGGCACAGTGAGCACTGAGATTTTACCCGAACCGGTCGTCAACTATATTAAGGATCATGCACTATATGGCTACCACAGCTGACCCGAGCGCTCAAACCACTGAAGATCTCAAGGCCATGGTTTTAGCCGCACTGGAGGATGCCAAGGCCAACGATGTTCGACAACTCGATGTCCGGCGTCTTACCGACATCACAGACTGGATGGTGGTGGCCAGTGGCACTTCCACGCGTCATGTTCTTGCTCTTGCAGATCATGTACGGACCCAGGTGAAGGCGCAAGGCCTGTCACCTATTGGTACCGAGGGCGAATCCGGTAGTGACTGGGTACTATTAGATTATGGTGATGTTGTGGTTCATCTGATGCTGCCCGATACTCGCGGGTTCTACGACTTGGAAGGATTGTGGGACGATCGTTTATCGAGCGTGGTTCAGCTCACTCGGGAAAGACAGACTGATCTTTGAACTGATGCGTCTACTGCTAATTTCCGTGGGCCGGCGTATGCCGACGTGGGTTAATGAAGGCTTTGCTGACTATGCAAAGCGGCTTCGAGGTTCGGCCCGCCTGGAACTGGTGGAAGTGGAGCCGGGTAAACGCAGCCAGAAACCAGATGTGGAGCAGTTGGTTCGTGAGGAAGGTGAACGGTTACTGTCAGTGGCTCCATCAGACCATAGGCTGGTTGCCCTGGATGTCATGGGAAAACAATTGTCCAGTGAGGATCTTGCACAGAAACTTGGCAACTGGATCGACCAGGCTCAGGATGTTGCACTTCTGGTTGGTGGCGCGGATGGCTTGTCTGCACAGGTGCTTGAACAAACCGACGAATGTTGGTCATTGTCGAGATTTACCCTGGCTCATTCCTTGGTCCGAGTTGTTATTGCCGAACAACTCTATCGGGCCCACAGTATTGTTATGGGTCTGCCTTATCATCGGAACCGACGACCGACAAAGAGGGTCTGACTGTGCCCCTGTGCCTTGCATCGGCTTCTCCCCGGCGGCGGGACTTATTGAATCAGGTTAAGGTGCCTTTTACCGTTCTGGTTGTCGACCTTGATGAGACGCGGTTACCAGATGAACCTCCAAATAATATGGTGGCACGCCTCGCCAGCGGTAAAGCCACGACCGCAAAAAACTGGTTTGTCGAGCACGGCAAACCAGTGCCAGCCATTCTTGGAGCGGATACCTGTGTCGTGATTAACAAGGAAATATTGGGTAAACCGGCCTCGCGTTGTGAAGCCGTCTGTATGCTCCACAAGTTGTCAGGCCAGACGCATCAGGTCTACACGGGCATCGCCTTGCTGTCGGGCACGGCAATCCAGACTCAGACAGTCGTGAGCGAGGTAACATTTACCCGGCTAACGAGTGCTCAGATCGAGAACTACTGCGACGGCACGGAGCCTTTCGACAAGGCCGGTGCCTACGCGATCCAAGGTATGGGAGCAACATTTATCAGTCACATCAGCGGAAGCTACTCGAATATTATGGGCTTACCTCTCCACGAGACATACGCGTTGTTAACTGAGGCCGGTTGGTCAGGGTCGTAACATAGTGCAGTCGGTTGCTGGCGAGAACGAAAACGTCGATAGGGTTGTGATGTGATTACTCGGCCCCTCATTATCATTTTATTGTTGATTTTTTCGGGGGGTATCCCGAATTTGTTTGCGGGTCAGGGCATCCCTGAGATGTTGCTCGAGCAGCCTATTTTTGGTGAAGATTGGCCTGATCGGCGCACGACCAAGACCGTACTTTCTATACCACCGATCAAAAAACTGCTGGCGCTTTTTATTGAAGACTCTCGCCGACAGGTGACCATCCGTTATCCCGGAGGTGACAAGGGTAATTCCTGGGCGCTGGAGTTGCGCGAATGGCTGGTTGCATTGGGCATTCCATCGAGCTACATCGTGCTGGAACCCGGGTCAGGTGGGCAAGATCGCCTGCTGCTGCTGCTAGAAGCCGGTGACACGTAATTATCTATGTGATGCAATCCGGTCGACAACTCTAAACCAGCACAGGTTGAATGGCGATGAAAGTGGCAGCACTCCAGATGAATTCCGGTGAAGTGATGGACGAAAACCTCACAGTCGCAGACCGCCTAATTTATCAAGCGGCTGAGTTTGGTGCCGAACTCGTTGTGTTGCCGGAAAATTTTTCTCTGATGACCGGAGATCATGAAGTTAGACTTGCTGCGGCCCAGCGTGGTCAGGAAGTTCGACGTTTTCTGTCGGAGCTGGCAAAAAAACACTGCATTTCGCTGGTGGGGGGTTCGATTCCGCTGGCAAGCACAGAAGGAAAAGTTACGAACAGCTGTTTGATGTATGGCGCAGACGGCGAGTTTCTTGCACGTTACGACAAGATCCATCTTTTCGACGTTGATGTAGGCGGGGGAGAGTCGTATCAGGAGTCAGCTCGAACTACCGCGGGGTCACAACCAGTGCTCGTTCCCCTGCACAACACCCAGGTGGGGCTGACGATCTGTTACGACATGCGTTTCCCAGAACTCTTTCGAACGCTGAGTGAGCGTGGTGCTGAAGTGTTTACCGTTCCGTCCGCATTCACTGTGCCAACCGGACAAGCGCACTGGCATGTTCTGCTGCGTTGCCGGGCGATTGAGAATCTTGCCTGGATCATCGCGCCGGCGCAGGCGGGGTGTCATCCGGGTGGTCGAGAGACCTTCGGCCACAGCCTGATTATTGATCCATGGGGCGAGGTTGTCGCTGAGCAGACCGAACCTACAACCCAGGTGGTGCTGGCCGACATCGATCTTCAATCGGTTCGGGACAAACGGCGCCGCTTTCCGGTATTGACTCACCGTCGGCTCTAACCCGAGTAGTGAATCGGGCGGTTCGCCTGACTAGGCTGGTTGTGAGATAACTGCGTGATACCCTAAATAAACAAATTGACGTTGGCTTCACCAGCGTGTTCGAAGTAGGTCGCAGCCCCACCGATGTCGATGTCATCGATAAAATCTTCTCGCTTCATGTCAAATAAATCGATAGTCATCTGACAACCGATCAGTTTCGCATCGGCTTCAAGACACAAATCCCGAAGCTCCTCAATCGTGGCCACGCCTTTTGACTTGATGGTATTTTTCATCATGCTGGTCATCATTGTTTCCATCCCGGGTATGGCCGTACCCAGAACCGGGAACCAGCTGTTCATACCCATTGGCATGGGCATGCCGGGATTGCCGAGGGGGCTGACTCTAAGGTTGAGTTTTTTCTTGAGCAGTTGTAGTCCGTAAAAGGTAAAAAACATGGTCACCTGGTAGCCCAGTGCCGCGGCTGTCGAGGCCAGAATGAAGGGCGGGTAAGCCCAGTCGAGCGTGCCTTTTGTTGCTATGATGGTCAGTCTTTTAGAGTCCACGGTTTATCCCCTTCGAAGTGGTATCGTAGCCAAGTCAGCTATTGTCAGTTGGCTCGGTTCAAACGGATTTTTTCAGCGTGAAATGGAACTCGCCCTCCACCTCCGAAGAGTCCAACAGTTCGTTGCCGGTCTGTTTTGCGAATGCTTCAAAGTCTTTGACGGAACCGGGGTCGGTCGCCATGATCTTCAGAATTTGACCACCGGTCATCGCGTTTAGGGTTTTCTTGGCCCTGAGGATGGGCAGGGGGCAGTTGAGTCCGCGCGCATCGAGTTCCTGGTCAAAGTTGGACATATCGGTTGCCTCTACGACGTAGTTTTAGATTCATGGTGTTACAACACCAGACATTGTGATTCGCTTGGTTGGTCGGTGCCTACACCACCAAATGGCTAGACCAGTGTACCGTTGTCAGGCGTTGGATTCATGGTTAATTAGCATCTGTTACCGAAGGATATTCTAATCGTAAGATTAAACGCATCGCTGAGCTGCCAATAAAAGCAAAAAAGACCGTATCGGGTTCGATAGGTATGACGCCAGCGTTCAGGTTGGAACCAGGGGTCACCGCTGACGGGGGTACAATCAGGCCGTGAAACCATCTTTTTCCAAGGTGCTAGTGCAGGCCCGGTTCTGTCTGTTTTTCGTTGCTCTGGCGGTGTTACGTTGCCCACCAGTTGACGGCGCCGATTTGATTCGACTGGATGGTGATGCGCTGAAGGTGGTGGTCACTGCTGAAGAGCAGGCGTTGGGCCGCGAATTCATCCGTCTGGCCCGCACGAGCTTGCGTTTGATTGAAGACCCTTTACTGGTGCACGGTGTGGCCCGAATTGGCGCTCGTTTGACCCAAGTTCTGAACGTAGACCCGGGGATCATCGGGTTTCATCTGGTCGATAACCCCGCGATCAATGGTTTCGCAGGTCCGGGCGGTCAGATCGTTTTGTTTACGGGTCTGATTGCAACCGCTGAAACTGAGGCGGAGTTTGCCTCGGTGGTTGCACATGAATTGGCTCATGTTACCCAGCGTCATTTGCCACGAATGATCGAACGTGCTCGTAAGCGGCAGATACCCGCGACGGCTGGACTGATTGCTGGAATTCTTCTTGGCGGTCAGGCAGGTGCGGCCACCATGGCCGCAACAAATGCTGCAACCCTATCGGATCATTTGAGCTATACACGCACATTTGAACGCGAAGCAGATGCCGTTGGTTTAAGAATACTGAGTACTGCAGGCTATGCCCCGCAGGCAATGGCGCGGTTTCTCCAGCGTCTGGCACAAGACACCCGGTTTCAGGTGAACGAGACACCCGAATATTTTCGCACCCATCCACTGTCACTTGACCGGGTCGCAGAAATTGAATCACGTGCGGTAGGTCATGCTCAGGAAGCAACGTCGCAGACACAAGAGTATTTGCTTTTGCGGGCGAGAGCACTGGCGAGGTACGGCGTAGATGCAGAACACCTGATCGCTACTTTTCAAAGCCAGGCGGCAGCGGATATTCCAGAAGTGGCAAGTGCCGGTCGTTATGGCCTGCTTCTCAGCGGCCTGCGCACAGGAGCCTACAATCAGTCCGTAGAGCTGGCCCTGTCACTACGGGCGCAGTCACCCAACAATATTTTTTATGTGGTGGGCTTGGCCGAGTCACTGCAGGCGGCGGGTGACCTTAACAATGCCTTGGAGCTGCTCGCTGAAGCCGCGGCGACGGTACCGAATGACCCTGTACTGGCGAGCTATTATGCCGATATGTTGATCAAGGCCGGTAAACCTGACCAGGCCAAACCGGTGATTCGTGCCGGACTTCGGGCCTTACCGCACAGCATGCGACTGTTCAAATTGTTGGCACGCGCTGAAGGCGAACTTGGCCGTACCGCAGAATCATTCCAGGCACTTGCTGAATACCACTATCTTTCAGGAGATCTTCAGACAGCGCTGGCCAAGTTGACAGCTGCGCTGCAGCACGCGCAAGCAAGCGCTTATTTGACAGCGAGTATTACTGCCCGTCGAACTGAGATACTGCAAGAATTCGAGCCGAAGGACTGACTGCCAAATTGAAAGAATCGCCACACAAAATAGAGAAACCGTCACGGCAGATATTAGCGGTCTGTACTTAGAGTGGAGTCGGACCACTGGGAGACCATCGGGGGGTCTAAACCGATCGAAATGCCCTGCAAATTGGTTCATTATGTAGTCGACGCATTTACGTCAGAAGTTAATTTCAAGCAGATTTTATGAATTATGGGTTGTCATGAACTGAAATTCGCGTTACAAGTAGTGGGTAAGACCCGCGAGTTCGTTCGAATAAACGTGCGTAAAAGGTCTGCGACGACAATCAGCTGGAGGATCAAGATGATTATGTTCAGAAATATTCTTGCCGCAGTGTCGGCGGTTCTATTGTTAGGACTGGCGAGCAGTTACATGCCCATAGCGGCAGCGGGAGATTTGCCGACCGAAAAAGGTTGCAAGAAACTCAAAGAAGCAGACAGCGTGATGAAAGGCTGGTGTGCAGCGATTACTCGCAGAAAAGGAAATTGCTTGTCCTGTCATCAAGCCGTGGTGGATAACTGGCCGGCGACATTACCGCCAGGAGGCAACATCGGACCACCGTTCGTTGCTATGAGTGCACGATTTCCCAATAGCGAAGATCTTCGGGCCCAAATCTGGGATCCGACCGTCAAGAATCCCAATTCATCGATGCCGCCTTTTGGCAAACACAAATTAATCAGCGAAAAAGACATCGACAATATCGTAGCCTGGTTATCGACGCTTTAAATACACAGGATAACGATAGTAACGAAATAGTTTAAAGGAGGTTATACCCACCATGAAACGCAGAGTATTTCTCAAAGGATCTTTTGCTGCGGGAACGATCGCTGTTGCCGCCGCCGCCGGATTACTGACGCCCCGTCGCGTACTGGCTGCGAGCTGGCCGGAAACAGCGTTTGATGCCAAGAACGAAACTGATGCGGTAAAAGCACTATTCGGTGACATGCCAGTGGTCGACAGCGATGCCATCAGTATTAAAGCGCCGCTTCAGGCCGAGAATGGAGCGGTGGTGCCCATTAAGGCCTGGACATCGTTGTCAAATGCGGAAGCTATTGCGATCGTGGTAGAGAAAAATCCTGCCCCCTGGGCAACGTCAGTCGAAGTCATGCCGGGCGCCGGGGGACTTTACAGCACACGGATTAAGATGGGACAGACCTCACCGGTCACCTGCTACGTTAAGGCAGGTGGGAAAATACATAAAGCCGCACATGTGGTGAAAGTGACTGTTGGTGGTTGTGGCGGTTGACCACAATACCTGGACTAAGGAGATAAGATCATGGCAGCAACCAAGATGAAAATTAAGAAAGACAAGTCCGGCGGTCACGTGGTTATGGTGTTGGTCAAACACCCAATGGAAACCGGCAATCGCAAGGATAAAAAGACCGGCAAAAAGGTGCCGGCGCATTATGTTAAGACGATGGTCTTCACGCACAATGGAGCTGCTGTGGCGCAAGCGAGCCTCGGTCCGGCGGTGTCCAAGAATCCGTTGACTCAGATTTTGCTCACCAACTCCAATAGCGGTGATACGGTATCTGTACAGTGGACGGACAATCAGGGTGAGACCGGCGGCACTGAAGCGACAATCAAGTAACGTCGATCATGGAAAGATCAAAACCACATCCGGTGGGCCGAGCGTTTCCAGGAGGAGATAAAATGAAAAAATTTCTGACAGCAGTTCTCATGGCAGGCGCATTCGTCATCGGAGCACCCGCAGCCAACGCAATATCCGAAGCCGAAATCAAAAAAGACATCGAGGAATTCCAAAGTTTCTTTCTGAAACGCTTTCCTGGGGTGACACTTGCTGAGTACTCTGACGGGGTAAACGCGTTGCCACAATATGCTGAACGCCGGGCCAACTGGGAGTTGCTGATGGAGTTTCCCCCCTACGAGACCGAAATGGACAAAGCAGCTGAAGAATGGGTTAAGCCGTTTGCCAATGGCAAGACATTTGACGACTGTGACCTAGCAGCAGGTAACGTGTACCCGGTTTATGATGCGGCGACAGATGATCTGCGGACGCTGGTTGGAGACATCAATGCTTGCCTTAAGGCGAATGGCGAGAAACCGATCAAGAACGTCAAGGTCGGAAAGATGGCACGCTTGATTGCACATTATCGAGCGCAGTTTAATGGTCAACCCATGGCAGTCGATTATTCTCAGGCCGGTGCACAGAAGTGGTATGAGAAAGGCCGTCAGTTTTACTGGGCCAAACGAGGCCAGCTGAATTTTTCCTGTGCGAACTGTCATGTCCAGAATGCAGGCAACAAGATTCGCGGTGACGTCCTGAGCCCAGGTTTGGGCCATACCAGCGGGTTCCCGGTCTATCGAACGAAGTGGGCTGTAGCCGGTAAACCCTGGGGGACTATTCATCGTCGTTACGGTGGTTGTAACAAACAGGTTCGTGCTAAGCCATTCAAGGCTCAGGGGACTGAGTACAAGGCGTTAGAGCTTTATGAGGCCGTTATGAACACCGGCGTTCCCCTCAAGGTGCCCAGTCAGCGGCAATAGCAAATGTTATACGTCACAAAAAAAGCCTGGCTCACGCCAGGCTTTTTTCTCAGTCTTGAATCTGATCCAAAGAAAAACGGGTCTTGGCAGAATGTTCCTAAGGTCAATCGATGAGTCTCAATAGGCGGGAATTTATTCAACTGCTGAGTCTCGCTGCTGCGGCCGGCTTACCGCTGACTGGACGTTCCAGTAGTTCTGATCCGGCACAGATTTATGATTTGCCCCCCTTCGGTAATGTGTCGTTATTGCACTTTACCGATTGCCATGCCCAGCTTTTACCTCTGTATTTTCGTGAACCCAGTGTCAACATTGGATTGGGCGATGCATTCGGCAGGGTGCCTCACCGTGTGGGCAGCTATTTCCTAGATTATTTCTCGATCCCGCAGGGTTCGCCGGAGGCCTATGCCTACACCTGTCTGGACTTTGAGTCCATGGCTCGACAATTTGGAAAAGTCGGCGGTTTTGCGCATCTTGCGACTTTGATCAAGCGGATTAAAGCATCACGGCCTCACAGTTTATTACTGGACGGCGGAGACACTTTGCAAGGCTCAGCCACGGCGTTGTGGACCCAGGGTCGGGACATGATTGGCGCCAGTAAGTTGCTGGGTGTCGACATTATGACCGGCCATTGGGAATTCACCTATGGCATGGACCGGGTACGCGCGATCATCGACGGTGAACTGGATCCCATCGAGTTTCTTGCGCAGAACGTTGTGCTCACTGAGGACGCCGCGTTCGACGACAAACCAGCTTATGATCCAGAGTCCGGGCAGGTATTCAAACCATACACCTTGCGTGAACTGAATGGGGTCCGAGTCGGCATTATCGGCCAGGCGTTTCCCTATACCAGTCTCGCCAATCCAAGATACATGGTAGAAGACTGGAGTTTTGGCATTCGAGACAACCAATGCCAGTCTATGGTGGATGCGCTCAGGGACCAAGGTGCTGAACTGGTCGTTGTTTTGTCCCACAACGGCATGGACGTTGACCTCAAGATGGCACAGCGCGTATCCGGAATAGATGTGATACTGGGCGGCCACACCCACGATGGTGTACCGGTACCCGAGATCGTGAACAGTCCTTCGGGTCGCACACTGGTGGTCAATTCAGGGTCCAATGGCAAGTTTCTGTCTGTGATGGATCTTGATGTTCGTCACGGTCACCTGGTGGATTACAGGTTTCGAATGCTGCCGGTCTTTTCCAATTTCTTACCCGCAGATGCTGAGATGGCCGCCTACGTTGACAGTGTTCGGGCACCCTTCGTTGACCAATTGACCCGAGTCGTCGCGACAACAGAGGTTACGCTGTATCGCCGGGGCAACTTTGGCGGTACATTTGACCAGGTAATTCTTGATGCTTTGCTAAGCGTCCGTGGCGCCGACATTGCATTTTCACCGGGATTCAGATGGGGTACCAGCCTGTTGCCCGGGGATTCAATTACCTATGAACACGTGATGGACCAAACCGCAATAACGTATGCCAAGTCGACTCTGAATGAGATGACAGGTGAGATGATCCACCAATTGCTTGAGGGCATCGCAGATAATTTATTTAACTCGGACCCTTACTACCAGATGGGGGGAGACATGGTGCGGGTCGGTGGGCTGACCTACACAATCGACCCGGCAGCAAAGATTGGTCGGCGAATCTCGCAGCTAGAAATTTCTGGAAAGCCGCTAGATTCGGCGAAAACCTACCGGGTTGCAGGTTGGGCCAGTGTCAATCCGCAGCCGGATGAATTACCCGATATATGGGATGTGGTGTCAGAATATCTAGTGGATACTCGGGTGGTTCGTGATGTGGCATTGAATCTGCCTAGGGTAAAAGGCGTAGATAGAAATCCGGGCGTTATAAAGTTATAACTTAATATAATTGAATAACTATGTTCTTAATAAATAATATATTTAATAATGTATATAATAAAAAAACAATAATAGTATATACTGTTGTTATTATTGCGATATTAAGTGCGCCATTAGCACTGTCTGCAGGACCACCACCGGGCGCAGATAGCGCCGTATGGTGTGAACAAAATGCGGACGAATGTAGCGAATGGTGTGCAGATAATGTCGAGGAAGAAATCTGTCAAGAGCCAGAATGTGACTGAAGGATCCAGCAGCAAATTTGATTCTGATTGTCTGGGACTTCACTTCCCTGACTGAGTAATCGGTTATCATTTAACCTACCATCAACAAGGAGAATTTGAGATGAAAATTGTTAGAAGTATTAGTAGTGCGATGCTAGCCATGGTCGTGTCTTTGCCAGTTCTAGCGGGAGATCCTGTCGGTATCACCCCCAATTTGATGTCGGTCACGGTCATGCACAACGGTGCTGCCACTGAAATTGTCCGTAATCAGGACAATGCCAATACCGTGAGCGCGGCATTTGCAAAGACTTCAAGAAAATGCCCCCCATTTTGTATCCAACCATCTTCGTTAGCACCGGGCGTTGAAACGATAGGTGAACAAGAGATCATCGCCTATGCCAAGCAGATGAGCGATGGCGATGATTCCATTGTCGTCGTTGATTCGAGAACTCCCAACTGGGTCGCCAAAGGCACCATACCCAGCGCAATCAATGTGCCCTGGACTAAGCTCAATCCAGCCAAAGGGGCAACGCCTATTGATATCGCTGAGATCTTGCAGAATGTATTCAATGTGAGCGAATCCGAAGGTTTGTTTGACTTCACCAATGCCAAAACTGCCGTCATGTTCTGTAACGGTATGTGGTGTGGTCAATCCCCGAACAATATCAAGAACCTACTCAAAGTCGGTTACCCAGCTCACAAAATCAAATGGTATCGCGGTGGCATGCAGGACTGGGAAATTCTCGGTCTAAGTACCGCAAAACCTTAATCGAACGAAATCGTGTTATTAAGAAGGGCAGATGATTGCCCTTCTTAAGCACGAGCTACGTGTTACTGCCCACTCCAACATGGATAACGCATACTACGAAACAGTAGACCATCTCGAAAAACTGGGTATTGATCAGGACTATATTCAGGGATGGGTGGGTGGATACTTACGTAATCCAGAGCGTGAGGAACAACGGGTGACCGACGCTTATAAAGCCGGTTATGAAGATGGGCAGGCTGGCGTTACAGACAAGGCTCAAGACTGGCAGAGTAGCTGAGCATTTGTCCGGTAGGTCTGAGCTCCAACTGATCTACGTTGTTTCGGATGGGCTATCGACTGCAGCCGAAGAGCCCAGGATGTTCCTTATCGACTTCTGAACTTGATCAACAGCATTTCGCGCGTCGATCTCCGTGATCTGATCCATGACCCAACGATTGGTCTGATCGTATCCCATGAGCTGTTGAATTTGTGCGCCGAAAGTCCTTAAGAGGGAATACCCCGGACCATCTTTTCCATACTTACATTGACTAAAGTCTTTGCTGCGGACATTGAACGTGTCTATAAAGGACTCGGTGTAATCTCCTGGCCCCAATACCTCTTCAGCGTTTCGGTGGAGATGTCCCGCACAAGATTGCGTGAGCTCGATAATAAAATGTTCCCGATCTCCGGGTTGCAAACGTGTCGAACTGATACGATCACAAATATGAATTAGAAAAACTAGGTATTCACTAATGACTGCGACGCGTTGTGCATCATCGTGATAATTGAACTCCTGGGCGTGGAGCTGCTTAGTACCATCAAGCGCAACTTGCCAGCAAACATAAGCAAGGGCTCCAGCGTTTTCTTCTATTGAAACTGAATGCTCACGAGCCGGCCATCGATCGCGTATTCTCACAGCGCATGTCTACCGCGTGTAAGCGGTCTTCTAAGACCCACGGTTTCGGTCTGGAGTTTATCGATGAGATCCCTTTTCCTCATGCGCGAGGTCGACAAGTTGAGTTGCAAGTTCGTCGAACGTTTCGCGATACCCATCTAGAATATCACCACTGTGCGGTACAAAATAGTCTTCCTGGGCGACGCCAGATTTGCGTTCTCGGGCAATAAATTGTTTTTGCATGTGAATCATTTTTTGTATGATTTCTTGTTTAGTGCTCATTTGAAGTCTCCTTGAGACTCAGTCGAAGGCAGTAATTGGTAATGTAAGCTGGCAACGTTCTGGCATGGTACTTTGCAGTCCTTCGGTTGTCACGCAGAGGTTGAATCGTAAACCGCATCAATGCCACGATGCGGCAAGAATAGCCCACAGCCCAGTTTTCGGCCCTCACCTAGACCGAACTGTTGAATTGATAATGATTCGCCGGGCTTAAGATCGGCAATCATCAAGCTACGCGTTCGGAGTGTTCTGGTTGGCGTGCAAATGAGACGGGTTTTCCCACAGAGCAGTTTAGTTGGCGTTATACCTAGGCTTTTCAGTTGTGTGTTGACCCACTGTAGGAATTTGGTTTCGTCCTGGATGTCTTCGTTAGCGACAACGTGACGCGCAAATACCGTGTTCAGTGGGTTTAAAGGCCGCACTCTGGCTGGACCAATCTCGATAATCTGGTCATTCACCACGATGTGATCGCCACACAGTAATCGAGCTGATTCGAGCGTGTCCTGATGAAGTCTAACCACTAGTCGCGCGCGACCCGAGAGCTGTAAAAACCCATTGTCGTCAGGCCGTATCCAGCCATTGCCAGATTCGGCGATGTGAACATGGTGTATGCCCACCCATTTATCGTGATGTATCCATGGTAGTGGACGGGCAAGCGCATCAAACAGCGGGTAGGCATGGTCTACTGGCAGCGACTGGCCAGTTATTTTGAACACCAGGTCGACAAGGTCAGAGGCATCTAAGCTCGTTTGTTGCGGTGGGGATTCCTGCCAGAACATAGTGATCTCAGATAAGGGCTTTAATAGGGCTAGGACACAATCTGGCTAAGCGGCGTGCCAGAATAAGATAACAGAACCGCGTGAGTTCTACAGCGCAATCTCATTGAAGCGGTGCGTAGTGTTTCCTGCGAATCTGCTAGGGAATACGGATGTTGTCATGAAAACGACCCCGATAAAACAGTCGCCCACGGTCTCTTTCGGTACTGTCGTGAAAAGGCTCACGACGATGCGGGGTGTTATTAGACAAGACACCTTCTGATGGCCCGAGTTGCCGGTGAAACACCAGGTCTGTGCGTTGTCTGAGTATCTCGGCAAGCGCCTCTACAGCCTCGCGCGACAAAGGGTCCTGGCGCCATTGAATGTTGTGACGACGAGTCGTGTATCGCATGTAAATACGGCCAGGATCTTGCCAGAACACGGGTCCGGACTGGGCCTGTCGCGGTCCGTCGGGTGCTTGACTATTGGCGGGTATGGTCATCACATCTGCCTGGCTTAAGGCAGCGACATAATCAGGATTCGTTTGTGCCAGCAGCGCGTAGACAATCTCATGGTTGATCAGTTCTGTTGCACCGCCTTCAAGCGCAGGCCGCACACAGTGCAGCAACATCGCTCGGACAGGGTATGTTTCAGGATAGTAGTAACCGTCGGTGTGCCAGTTCAGTTCAGAATTGGTATAGGGTATGTACCGCGCTTTCGAGCCGGGACTGACTTCAATTTTTGTCAATCCCGCAGTAACGACAGATTGGTGCAGATTCTTCAGACCGACTTGATGGCACAATGCTAGTACGGCAGTGTCGTTAACGGCTTGAGCACAGCGGTAGTGTGCAAAATTAGCCACTGCAACCCGCTCACGCAACTTTGCGAGTTCTTGGTGGTTCAAGGTAGTGGGATCGGCAATATCAACGGGTGGCGAAGCAATAACTGCCCGGTAGTCGTCAAGCCGTTGGGCAAGACAATCGGTAGATACATCGGTTGAAAATAAAGCAGTGCTTTCAGAGAGCTGTGAAACCATGTCTGTGACCGGTAACGATTAACGCGCTGTGTACAGCAAAGACTTTTTATGTCGCAGTTGATTCTAGTCGTCTAATAAGTCCGGGCAACTCTCCCGTTGGAGCAGTGTCGGGGTGACTGAGGTTTTATGAAGATTCGATACCACCGAATCGAGGAGACTGATTTAAACGAGCACTCACCATTTTTTGACGGAAAATGAGGGCGTTTTACACCTAATATGACCCGTTAGCGAAACAATTCGGTGACCAATCCGGGGTCATCTATCCCCTATGGGATATGTCTGGACGCAACGTATGCTACCCCAAGGAGAATGTCGCTGGAGCTTGGGCGCAACATACAATCATCATGTAGGTACGAGCGACCCACACAATTAATTGGAGAAAGCAGGATATGGCTGACCGCGAACCGCACCCAACACCTATGTTGAATGAGCTCGAAACCGGACCTTGGCCGAGTTTCGTGTCGGGCATCAAGCGTCTCCGGGACGATCATCGCCAGGACCGGGTCAATGGTGTTGCCAACGACTTGCTGGGCCAGTTGGAGCATTCCTATGAAACACGCAAGGGTTACTGGAAAGGCGGTACCGTCAGTGTCTATGGTTATGGGGGTGGGATCATCCCTCGTTTCTCTGAGGTTGGTCAGCAGTTTCCGGATTCAAAAGAGTTTCACACGCTCAGGGTACAGCCGCCAGCAGGTAATCATTACAGCACAGACATTCTTCGACAGCTAGCCGACAGTTGGGAGAAGTGGGGTTCGGGTCTGGTGACGTTCCATGGTCAGACCGGCAACATCATGTTTATCGGTGCAACGACTGACAACACGCAACACTTTTTTGACGAGATCAATGATTATGGTTTTGATCTGGGTGGGGCGGGGCCTTGTGTACGGACGGCGCAGTCGTGTGTTGGGGCGAGTCGATGTGAGCAATCGTGTGCGAACGAGCACAAAATTCACCGCACCTTGGTTAACAACTTCACTGATGATGTTCATCGCCCAGCGCTACCCTACAAATTTAAGTTCAAGATATCGGGTTGTCCAAACGATTGTATGAATGCGATTGAACGAGCCGACATGGCAGTTATTGGCACCTGGCGTGATGACATCAAGGTTGACCAAGACGAGTGGAAATCCTACGTCGAAACCAAAGGGCGTCAGCACACGATCGATAACATCATTACACGGTGTCCAACCAGTTCTTTGAGTCTTAAAGACGACGACTCACTGGAAATAGACAATCGCAACTGTGTGCGCTGTATGCACTGCATCAACGTGGTGCCCAAGGCTCTCTCGCCAGGATCCGACACTGGGGTGACGGTACTGATGGGCGGTAAACGCACGCTCAAGATCGGTGATTTGATGGGTACCGTGGTGGTGCCCTTCATGAAAGTAGATTCGGAAGAGGATTACGAGCGACTGGTAGAGATCGCCGAAAACACCATAGATTATTGGGCTGAAAACGGTCTCGAACATGAGCGTTGTGGGGAAATGATCGAGCGGATCGGTTTGATCAATTTTCTGGAAGGCATCGGTATTGATGTTGATCCAAATATGGTTGCCGAGCCACGCGAGTCATCTTACGTCCGGATGGACGGCTGGGATGAAGAAGCGATCAGATGGTTTGAGCGCAAAGGTGAGCAGAAACGAGTGGAACCAAACGCTGTCGCCTAATCCGCCAACAGGGGACGAGTAGGAGTATTTGTTATGGCTAAAAAAGAAATGCGACGCCCGATTGAGTCGGGTTGCCCGGATGGTTTCCAGTACATGCATCCAGTCATGGTCAAGAACTTTAGCCAGTGGAAATGGCACGACCACCCGCGACCTGGAGTACTGCGGCATGTGGCCGAAAGTGGAGACGCCATCTGGACTGTCAGAGCGGGGACCCAGCGCATCCTCGATGTTTTTACCCTGAGAACGTTATGTGACATAGGCGATGAATTTGCCGACGGTCATGTTCGATTCACGATTCGCAGCAACATCGAGTACATGGTAGACGGGGAAGAAAAGGTCAATCCGTTAATTGGTGCACTGGAGAACGCAGGTTTCGTGGTGGGCGGTACAGGAAATTCAGTGGCGATGATTGCCCATACCCAGGGCTGGTTGCACTGTGATATTCCCGGTACTGACGCATCGGGAATCGTGAAGTCGATGATGGATGAATTGATTGATGAGTTCAAAAACTGCAACATGCCCAACCGGGTTCATATCACGACGTCCTGCTGTCAGATCAATTGCGGTGGTCAAGGCGATATTGCGATCAACGTTCAACACACCAAGCCGCCAAAGATTAACCACGATCTGGTGGCAAATGTTTGTGAGCGGCCGTCGGTTGTGGCTCGTTGCCCAGTTGCTGCAATTCGACCGGCACAGGTCAATGGTAAGCCAACCCTGGAAGTTGATGAAAAGAAATGCATCTGTTGTGGTGCTTGCTATCCACCGTGCCCACCCATGCAGATTAACGATCCTGAGCATACAAAACTCGCCATATGGGTGGGTGGGAATCACTCTAATGCGCGCAGTAAGCCGAGCTTCCAGAAGCTTGTCGCCTCAGGAATTCCAAATAATCCGCCCCGCTGGCCGGAAGCGACGGCCATCGTCAAGAAAATTCTCAATACCTACAAGGATGATGCCAGAGATTGGGAGCGAATAAACGACTGGATCGATCGCATTGGCTGGTCACGATTTTTTGAGCTGACTGGTCTACCTTTTACGAAGTATCACATCGATCACTGGCGTGGTTCGCGTAAGAGCCTCAACTCATCCACCCATATCCGGTTTTAGAGAAACTAGATGAAATTCTCGGTTATGGTCAACGAGGGACCGTACACCCATCAGGCTGCTGATACGGCCTATCACTTTACCCGGGCGGTGCTCGACGCTGGCCACGAGATTTTTCGCATTTTTTTCTACCACGACGGTGTTCACAATGGTACGCGTCTGACGACCCCACCCCAGGATGACCGCCATATCGTAGATCGGTGGAGTGAACTGGCGCATGATCATGACATCGACCTGGTGGTGTGTGTCGCCGCCGCCCAGCGTCGTGGCATCCTGGATAAAGAAGAAGCCAAACGCAACGGTAAAGATGGTGACAATATCGCACCGGGATTCAGAATTTCTGGCCTGGGTCAGCTGATCGAGGCCGGCATTGAAGCAGATCGACTGGTCGTCTTTGGTGATTAACGAATCAGGTAAGGTTGTGAAAAAATTTATGTACGTCAATCGCCACGCCCCCCACGGGACTATCTATCCGCTTGAAGGTCTTGAAGTGGTGCTCATTGGTGCCGCTTTCGATCAAGACGTCAGCATGGCGTTTATTGGTGACGGCGTGTTCCAACTGAATAAGGGCCAGGACACTGCCGATTCAGGCATGAAGAATGTTGCACCCACCTATGGCGCGTTGGGCGATTATGAAGTCACCAAGCTGTACGTAGAGCAGGAATCGCTCGACGAAAGAGGCCTAGAATTGAATGATCTGATGAATCTGACTTGGGAAGATGAAGAAGAGAACTGGGCAGAAAAACCGTCGATCCGGGTGGTCAGCCGAGCACAGTTGTCAGACCTGCTTGAACAGCAGGATGTGATCCTGAATTTCTAACACTGACGATGCTGCACACGGTCAACAAATCGCCGTTCGACAGTCACAGTCTACAGACCTGTCTGGGACTGGCTAAAGCAGGCAGCGATATTTTGCTGATAGAAGATGCAGTGTATGCGGCAATGTCCGGTACGGCTGTGACGTCGATGGTCGAATCCGCGATGAGTTCCTCCACCATTTACGCGTTGGAGTCGGATCTCAGGGCACGCGGAATCGGATCCGAGAAGATGATCAGCGGAATAAATCTCGTTGGCTACGATGGCTTTGTGGAACTTGCGGTAACCAACGATAAAGTGCAGAGCTGGTTATAGATTATTTAAAAGGAGATTTGAAATGGCATTTGAAATCAATGGTAAAACCTACGAGACAGACGAGGAAGGCTATCTCGCTAACTTGAGTGACTGGAACACTGACGTTGCTGGCCGTATGGCAACTGAGGATGACTGCGATCTCAGTGAAAACCACTGGGAAGTCATCAAATTTTTGCGCGATTACTATGAGGAGTATCAGATTGCGCCAGCAGTGCGGGTACTGACCAAAGCTATTGGAAAACGATTGGGTAAGGATAAAGGCAACAGTAAATATCTCTATGAACTTTTCCCTTATGGCCCGGCCAAGCAGGCCTGCAAGTATGCAGGTCTGCCCAAGCCAACCGGCTGCGTCTGAATGTCGAGCCGTGTCACGATTGACTCAGTCTATTAGCCGGACACGGCATCCGCCGGGTCGAATTTCTAGAGAGCGTTAGTTTTGATACTGGGCACTGTCTATGCCTTCCTGTTTCTCGTGGCAGTATTCTGTCTCGTTGTGGGTGTGGCTTTGCGTGTTATCCGTTACAGCAGGACACCGGTGCCGTTGGTCATTCCAACCACACCGGCACCAACGACGACTCGCGGAGTTGTCGCTCTGATGTTTCGCGAGGTCGTGTTGTTTGAGAGCCTTTTCAAAGGAAGCAAATGGACCTGGCTTTTTGGCTGGTTATTTCATTTTGGGTTGGTCGTTGCTCTGTTGCGTCATTTACGATACTTCACAGAACCGGTATGGCAATGGGTTGAAGTGATCCAATGGGTCGGTCTCTACGGGGGTGGAGTGATGCTGTTTGGTTTACTGGGGCTGTGGGCCCGTCGTTTCCTGGTCGATCGGGTTCGTTACATCAGCGCGCCGTCGGATCACCTGATGCTGGCACTGCTGGTCGCTATCGCAGGTTCTGGGCTTGCCATTAAATATGGTGTTCATACCGACATCGTCGCACTAAAGGCGTTTACTCGTGGGTTGTTGGTGTTCGACTGGCAGCCGTTGCCGGCTGAGCCTTTGTTGCTGATCCACCTGACACTGGTCATCTTTTTGATGGTCATATTTCCGTTCAGCAAGCTCCTCCATGCACCAGGTATTTTCTTTAGCCCTACCCTCACGATGAAAGACACGCCCCGGGAAAAACGCCACAGCGCGCCGTGGGCAGACGAAATCAACCGGTCAACCCTACGGTAGTATTTGCTCATGGCGAAACACGAATTCTCCATCCCCGTTGTCAAGTCGACCCTTGAAATCCCACCAATTCAGCCGGGGGCAATGGCACACAGTAGTCCCTTTGTCGCCAAAGCCGAGCATCAGCAACCATTAGGATTCCCCGGTGAGCTGGTTGATAACTGGAAATCGGTTGCCATAGACAAAATGGAGGAACTACTCGGCAAATATCGTGCACTGCCGGTTTTTCTTGATTCGTGTGTGAAGTGTGGTGCTTGCACGGACAAGTGCCACTACTACCTGGGTACCGGTGATCCCAAGAATATGCCCGTAGCCCGGCAAGATCTTTTACGCAGCGTCTATCGCCGTTATTTCACAGTCGCCGGCAAGTACTTTCCAAAACTGGTGGGCGCAGTCGAGTTGACCGAGGAAGTCATTGATGACTGGTATCGTTACTACCATCAATGTTCCGAATGCCGACGTTGTTCGGTTTACTGCCCCTTCGGTATCGATACGGCAGAGATTACGATGGCCGGACGCGAAATTCTGGCCTCGATCGGTGTGGGGCAGAAGTATGCCAACGAAATCATCGGCAAGGTGCACAAAATTGGGAATAACCTCGGTCTGCCGGGACCCGCACTTATCAATACGCTGGAAGGTCTTGAAGAAGAAGTCGAGGAAGAGATTAATGTGCCCGTCAAATTCCCGCTGGACCAGGTGGGGGCAGATGTACTGTTAGTGACACCGTCTGCTGATTTTTTTGCTGAGCCCCATGTTGATGGTCTGATTGGCTATGCCAAGGTCTTTCATCAGGCAGGTATCAGCTGGACCTTGAGTTCTTATGCTTCAGAAGCTGCAAACTTTGGCATTTTCATCGGCAACTACGAAAACATGCAAAAGGTCGCTGAACGCATTCGTCAAGCCGCAATCGATCTTGGTGTAAAGCGGATTGTGGTGGGTGAATGTGGTCACGCCTGGCGGGTTGCTTACAGTTTCTGGAACACGTTGATCGGACCGTTTGATTTTCTGGATCCGGCATATCCTACGCCTCAACATATCTGTGAGCTGACGTATGACTTACTACAACAAGGTCAGCTCAAGCTCGATCCAGCCCAGAATGATGACAAAGTGGTGACATTTCATGATTCATGTAATGTCTCGCGAGGTTCGCGCATGGGCGATACGCCCGGAGGACAATTTACCATTCCCAGAGCGCTGATCAGGTCGGCCTGCTCGCATTTTGTTGATATGGCACCAGAAACTACACACGAGCACACATTTTGTTGCGGCGGCGGCGGCGGGTTGCTCACCGATGACCTTCTCGAACTCAGGGTAAAGGGAGCGCTACCTCGCGTGAGTGCTCTAAAGCGGGTTATCGAGGAGGACGGTGTGACGCACATGGCAGCAATCTGTGCAATCTGCAAGAGCCAGTTCAGCAAAGTTTTGCCGGAATATGGCATGGGTATGGACATGGTGGTGAGTGTTCACCAGCTCATCGGTGATGCGCTCGTGTTTGAATCGGCTCAATAAACGTGAGTGATGTTAATCAAGAGGAAACCCCGATGGCAGATGTAGAGGCACAGGTTCAAGCATTGACTTTTCGAAAATATTCGGACGGCGAGGCGCATGCCTACGACGATTTAAAAGAAAAGATTTTCACTGCTGATCATTCCGACAAATGCCCAACCTATGTTCATCGCACCCCCCCGTGCCAAGGCAGTTGCCCGTCGGGAGAAGATGTTCGTGGCTGGTTACAGATCGTTCGCGGCATGGAACCCCCGCCCGAAGGTGTCGAATGGCAGGAATATGCGTTTCGCCGTTCAACAGAAGCAAACCCCTTTCCGGCCATGATGGGTCGGGTGTGCCCAGCACCCTGCGAGGCGGGCTGTAATCGCAACCAAGTTGATGACTTTGTCGGCATCAATGCTGTGGAACAGTTTATCGGTGATACCGCGTTCCAGCAGCGCTACCGGTTTGAGGAACCCCCGGAACTGTCAGGAAAACGAGTAGCGATTGTAGGGGGTGGGCCCGCAGGCCTTTCCGCGGCTTATCAGTTACGACGTCGCGGTCATGCCTCGACGGTGTTTGAGATGCAGGATCAACTGGGTGGTATGTTTCGTTACGGTATTCCAGGGTACCGGACGCCTAGAGACATTCTGGACCGAGAGATTGAGCGGATACTGGAATTGGACGCCATAGATGTTCAAACAGGGGTTCGAATCGGACGTGATCTAAGTATCGGAGAACTGGAGGCTGATTATGATGCGGTTCTGTGGGCTATTGGCTGTCAGACTGGTCGCGATCTGCCAGTGGATGGCTGGAGTGGCACGGCAAACTGTGTGTCCGGTGTAAAATTTCTGGAAGCATTCAACACAGGTCGAATGCAGGTGAGCGCTGAACGGGTGGTGTGTATCGGTGGTGGCGACACGTCTGTTGACGTGGTTTCTGTAGCCCGTCGGCTAGGACGAATAAAGAATTTAAACAGTCAGGACCGCCCAGAGGCCGTCATTGGTGGATATACCGCACATGACTCAGCGATGGCCGCAATGCGACAGGGCGCGCAGGTCACGTTGACGGCTTTGTTTAACCAGTCGCAGATGACGGCAGCGGCAGAAGAAATTGATGACGCCCTCACTGAGGGGGTGACCATATTGAATGGCGTAATGCCTGTTGGTCTGGTTAAAGGTGCGGATGGCCGTGTGACCGCGGTTCGAATGAGTGAGTGCGTCGTTGACAAGCAAGGCGTTCCACAACCGGTTGAGAACACGGAATTTGAGATCGAGACTGATCTAGTGGTCTCGGCGATTGGTCAGGGTGGCGACCTGTCGGGTATTGAGGAACTGGGCAATGAGCGATCCCTGATCGAAGCTGATCAATTTTTTCAGGTTCCCGGGCGTCCAGGCCACTTCGTTGCTGGCGATATTGTTCGCCCCCACTTGCTGACAACCGCAATCGGACAAGCGGCTGTTGCTGCTGACAGTATCGATCATTATTTGAAAACCCAGGAACTGGTACGTCGGCCCAAAGTCGATGTCCACCATTTCAGCCTACTCAATAAACTCCACGAACAGAAACTCGCTCCGACAGAATACGATCATACCCAGAATTGGGGAACCGACACGGCAGATTATGTGATTCACAACTACGAGGATCGTTCAGCTCACGAAATAATTCCATCAGATAAACTTTTTCTGGCCCATTTTTTAGAGGAGAATCGCTATCAGCGGGAAGCATCGGTACCCGATGCAGATGCAGTCCTGAGTCATTTCGAGGAACGACATCGCGGGCTCAGCACAGAGGCGGCTCAAGCCGAATCAGAGCGTTGTATGAGCTGTGGTATGTGCTTTGAGTGCGACAACTGTGTCATTTACTGCCCTCAGGATGCTGTATTCCGAGTCAATAAAGATGAGTCAACGACCGGTCGTTATGTGGATACCGATTACGATCGATGTATAGGGTGTCATATCTGTGCGGATGTGTGCCCTACTGGATACATTGATATGGGCATGGGGAAGTAGACGCTTGCTTGTTTATGAACCAGAAGTCGAATGACTCAGCGTCTTGCAATAGCGTTACTGATGATTCTCAGCTTTGGCGCCTCGAGTATCGCTGACGTAAACCTACCGTCATATCCAAAAGGGAGGGGTGAGTACTGTGTGGAACCGACAGATGTCATGCGTCGTGATCACTTTGAGTACTTGATGCACCACCGACAGATTTCGGTGCACTTGGGCGTGCGATCTAAAAGGCATAGCCTGGTGGGTTGCGTGGACTGTCATGCATCGCAGGCAGATGATGGGACCTATATTTCGGTAAATGAACCGGGACAATTCTGTCGAAGCTGTCATGTCTATACGGCAGTCAAGATAGATTGTTTCAGTTGCCATGCTGCAGTCCCTGATGCTGTGGTAAAACAATAATGACGAATCCAGAAAACAAGCCACGACGTCGTTTCCTCGGTAGGACGGGTGCCGGCACTGCCCTCCTAGCGCTCGCGCCGGGCGTAAGACTCGTAGATCTGGTGTTGGCAAAAGATGAAGATGAGCCTGCGTCGGACGAAACTCGTTGGGGGCTTCTGGTTGATGCCAACCGGTGTACCACTGGCTGCCGCGCCTGTGTGTCGGCTTGTGAAGACGAGCACGCATTGGCTAAGACCGGTAGAAACCGACTGGACCCGCAATGGATCCGTAAGGTTGAATTGGTCGATGAATCTAACGATCGGTCACTATCCATACCGCTGATGTGTCAGCACTGTGAGGACCCGCCCTGTGTTGAGGTATGTCCCACCGGTGCGTCATTCAAGCGAGCAGATGGCATGGTGCTGGTGGACAAACATACCTGTATTGGTTGCCGTTACTGCATGATGGCTTGCCCATTCAATGCAAGGTCTTTTGTCCACGAAGAGGTCACTGGACAGAAAAGCTATTCTCCGCGTGGCAAAGGCACGGTTGAGAGTTGTACCTTATGTGTCCACCGAGTAGATAACGATCGTACACCGGCGTGTGTCGAAAGTTGTGCGGTCGATGGGCATGGCGCACTCGCTTTTGGGGATCTCAATGATGCGGAAAGCACTGTGTCAAAAACGGCGCGCTCACAACCCCATCGGGAACTTCGGCCTGATCTTGCGCTGAACACTGGTGTACGCTATCGCGGAGTTTAGAGCCCAGCGTATGGACAAGATTCGGTTTCAGGTTCTTGCAGGCACCCACACCGGCTACCGGCTACTGTTGTGGCTGTTGATTATTCTGATCGGCATCGGGCTGATTGCAGCACACCACATGGAATCCCAAGGTCATTGGGTGACGGGGATGGACAACCGAGTAGTCTGGGGATTACCTCATGTGTTTGCGATATTTCTGATCTTGTCGGCTTCAGGCGCGCTTAATACCGCATCAATCAGTTCAGTGTTTGGTGGTTCAGATTACCAACCATTGGCACGGCTATCTGGTCTGTTAGCGGTTACATTACTAACAGGCGGTCTGGCAGTTCTTGTTTTGGACCTGGGCCGACCGGACCGTCTGGTTGTGGCGATGACGTATTACAACTTCAGTTCGGTGTTTGCTTGGAATGTGTTCCTATATACCGGATTTGTGTTGGTGGTGCTGATCTATTTGTGGGTGATGATGACGCCGCAAATGCGCGGTTATGTCAGGTCGGTCGGGATGGTCGCCTTGATTTGGAGGCTGATCTTAACCTCCGGGACAGGGGCAATATTCGGATTTCTTGTTGCGCGAGATGCCTATGACACCGCGATCATGGCGCCCCTTTTTATCCTGATGTCCCTGTCACTGGGGATGGCTGTTTTCTGGGTGTCGACCCTGACGATGTGTCGCTGGAACGGTTACCTGCTTTCACCTGAACTGTCAGGAAAACTTCGTCGGCTCTCTGCTCTGTTTATCCTCGGTGTACTGTATCTGGTGGCGTTGCACCATCTGACTAATCTTTATATGGCCCATCACCAGGGGATAGAGCGATTCCTGTTGGTTGATGGTGGCATCTACCCCTGGCTGTTCTGGTTGGGCTTCGTGCTGTGCGGGGGCATTGTTCCCGTCTGGTGGTTTTTGGACCGTCGTTTCAGTACCCCAGCCTGGACAGTGACCGCCGCGCTGATGGTGATCGTGGGCGGTTTGTGCCATCTTTATGTCACCATTATTGGTGGGCAGGCCTATCCCTTGCGCCTGGTGTCCGGTTATCGCGTTGACAGTGGGTTTTACGATGGTGAAATTACACACTACCTACCCAGCCTGCCGGAACTGGCATTGGGTATTGGCGGGGTGAGCCTAGCCCTGCTGATGATCGTGGTGGCTGTCCGAATTCTGCCATTTCTGCCCACGGTAACCGGGTCACTGCCCGGCTCGAACCAGGGTTAGCCGCACCCCACCGGATTATCTGCAGAGACCGGAACCAGCAGCGGAGTAGACACAGCAGTGAATCGATTTCTGATCTCGGCGGCCCACAGATCCTCTGGAAAAACTGTCGTCAGTGCCGGCCTGGCTACAGCATTGACACGACGCGGCCACAAGGTCTCAACGTTTAAGAAAGGCCCGGACTACATTGATCCCATGTGGTTGGGACTTGCCTGTGGGCAGCCGTGCTGGAATCTTGATTTTTTTACGATGGGCCGTGATGAGATCAGAGAATGTTTTGTGCGACAGTCAGCTGGAGCCGACGTTGTCCTGATCGAAGGTAACAAAGGACTGTTTGATGGATTGGATGTCGAGGGCGGGGACAGTAACGCAGCACTGGCTAAACTTCTGAACATTCCTGTAGTTCTGGTGATTGACGTGACGGGGATGACACGGGGCATTGCCCCACTGTTGTCGGGTTATATCGCTTTTGATCCGGAAATCCGAATCGCCGGCGTTGTGCTTAATCGCGTCGCGGGGCCAAGGCAGGAACACAAACTCCGCGCAGCCATCGATCGTTATACCGATCTGACCGTGTTGGGTGCGATACCCCGGTCAGAAGAACTGCACATCGAAGAGCGTCACCTCGGTTTAGTCACGAGCGCTGAACACGATCAGGCAGATATCTGGTTGGGTTCTGTGGCGAAGACCGTTGACGCCGCTGTGGATATTGAGGCATTGCTGGGTCTAACCGATGGGTTTACTGAAGAAATGCTTGTAGAACCGGTTAAGAAAAAGCAGACAGTAGATCTGCGTGTTGCTATTGCCCGGGACAAGGCATTTGGGTTTTATTATCCAGACGATCTGGCAGCATTCAGTCGAGCAGGTGCGGAACTTGTACCTTTTGATACCTTGAATGATCAACAACTGCCGGATGTAGATGGCCTGTTCATTGGAGGTGGATTTCCCGAGCAATTCATGGATCAATTGTCAGCCAACAAGCGTATGCTTGAATCAGTCCGCACATTCATTGAGGAGGGTGGTCCAGCCTATGCTGAATGTGGTGGACTGATGTATTTATGCCGATCAATGCGCTTGTCTGATGCGGTTGTCGAACTGGTGGGTGTTATACCGGCAGATGTAGTCATGGAAGATCGTCCCGTTGGAAGGGGCTACATGGTGTGCACCTCGACAGCTGCACATCCCTGGCCCAACGTTGCGCGGGCAGCGCCACAATCTTATCGGTTCCACGAATTTCACTATTCCCGATTGATGAATCTGAGTGACTCCAGCGAAACTGTATTTGAGGTCAACCGTGGCTATGGCATCGACGGCAAGATAGATGGCTATGTTTGCCATAACCTGCTGGCAACCTACGCTCACCAGCGTCAGGTCTGCGATAACCCCTGGGTAGATCAATTCGTCGAATTTGTTCGCGGCTGCCAATGAGGAATTAACTGGTGCGTAAAAAGACTGAAAACCCAAGATCGACACAAAAATCCTTCAGAATTACTGAGGATGCTGCAGAAGAGATTTTGCAGTCTATGAGCCAAACCAATCCCACCACTGGGTCGCTTCGTATTGCTGCAAAACGCAGACCCGATGGATCTATAGACTACGCTATGGGTTTTGATGAAGCAGACGATACTGACACCGTGCTGGAGCAATACAGTGTCGAGGTGTTGATAGGTGTCACCAGCCTCGATCTTCTGGCAGGTGCTCTTTTAGATTGTGTTCGGTTGGAAACGAATGGTGCTAAAGAGTTTATATTTCTCAACCCGAATGATCCGCAATTTGTGCCACCGGACGCAAACGTCTGTGAGTAGCAGTTTTTGAAGGTGGACGCTAAAAGGGCTGACCATGTTGGCGACTGTAAATAAGACGAGGTTTGTTGCAGAACCCACTCGACCGTATACTGAAAGGATCGCAGTCAACTGAGCGTTTTAAAGTTGATGGTACGGTGACCGACCACTGTGCGATTGACGGAGTACTGCTATCCATGAAGGAGCCACTCGACAGTATTCGATTGTGGGCGTCCGAGATACGCCAGGGAAATTTTTCTGCACGCCTACCGCAAACATCGAAAACCAAATCCGAAGGTTTGACCGACGACATCAATCGGCTCGCAGAGTGGCTGGAATCATTAGCCGAAGACCAAGAGGCTCAGATCCTCGTTCAGCGGAGTCAACTCGAACAGGAATCCGGTCGAGTACTGCGATTTGAAGAGCGCACTCGGCTCGCCAATGAACTGCATGACTCGCTTGCTCAGACACTGGCTGGACTGAAAATGCAGGTGCGGGTTCTGGATGACACGCTTCGACAAGACAATGAGGCGGCGATATGGCAGGAAATGGAAAGAATTCAGGCAGCACTGGACGATGCCAATACCGAGCTGCGGGATCTGATCACGCATTTTCGCTCACCAATTGAGAGACAAGGAATCATTCCAGCCATAGAAAAATTGGTCTCTCGTTTTCGTCTGCAGATGTCGACCGATGTCGTTCTACAGAATGAGTGGCCAGAGTCAGTTTTTGACGGAGAACTTGAATCTCAGGTACTGCGCATTGTGCAGGAATCGCTGCACAATGCGCGAAAACATAGTCAAGCCAATCTCGTCAGGGTGCTGCTGACTCACGGTGAAGTGCATCGATACCGTGTTGTTGTTGAAGATGATGGCGTTGGGTTTTCTACCGATAATCTGCCCACTGATGGTTCGGGGCATTTTGGCCTCTCCATTATGCGCGAACGTGCAGAAGCGATCGACGCCGATTTAAGAATTGAAAGTGAAAATAGTGAAGGAACTCAGGTAATACTGGAATTCAACGGCCTGGGATGTCATTGAATGGCCTGATCATAGATTAGACGGAACGATGAAAGCATTACTTATCGATGATCATGCGCTGTTCCGAGCAGGGCTCAGCGGTTTGCTTGAACGTCGTGGAATTGAAGTCGTGGCATCTGTGGGTAGTGGAGAGGAAGGGATTGGCACCCTGGAGACACTCTCGCCAGATATTATTTTGCTGGATTTGCGCATGCCTGAGCAAAGTGGTCTCGATGTACTTGACGCGTTGCCTACTGAACAATCCGATGTACCAGTCGTGATATTGACGACCAGCGCCGATGAGAATGATCTAGCTAACGCGCTTCGAAAGGGTGCTCGCGGTTACCTGATGAAGGATATGGAGCCAGACGAACTGGTGGTCGCTTTACAGGAGATCAAAGCGGGAAAAACTGTAGTGGCGCCAGGGCTGACTGGTGTGCTGGCAAATCTCGTGAAAAACGACGACCGCCGACCCAGCAAGGACTCAAGTGGACCATTTTCTGAACTGACTCCCCGGGAACGGGAGATTCTGGGTCATCTCGCAGAAGGTCAGAGCAATAAAGTCATCGCTCGACACCTGGAAATCTCAGATGGCACGGTCAAGTTGCACGTTAAGGCGATACTGCGAAAACTGGAAGTACATTCACGCGTTGAGGCCGCTGTGATGGCCGTCGAACATGGCATCCGGCGCCGTGTTGACCGGCAGCAGAACTGATAGTGATCTGTTGAGGTTTTAATACTCGAGAAACTGCGCGCAGCTACAGGTAGGATTGCCGATCAGCACGTCGCCGGCCCGCACGTTGAATAACAATACCGCGGATGCTTTCTGGGCCGTCTATCTTGAGGTGTGGGTATTTAGGATTGAGGGGTTCGAGGTGCCATTCGCCAGCTGTGAGACGCAGCTGCCTGAGAATAATCTCACCCTTGTAGTCAGCAATCACATAGCAACCGTCATGTACGGCGCTGCCTGGTTCTGACACCACCACGCAACCGTCAGGGAACTCAGGTGCCATGCTGTCGCCGAGCACCTGCAGTGCAAAGGGCTCACTGCCGGCACAATTGCTCATGCTGGTTTGTCCAGAGTGTGGTTGAGCTGTTCGACCATGCGCCGTAATGATTCCTTGTCTAAACAGTCCAGGGTCTGGCGGGAGAAACTTTCGAGCGCATCAATACGGCTTTCCAAAATCCGTTGTTTGATGTCCGGCAAACTGGATGCTTCCATGCTGAACTCGCGCAGACCCAGACCCAGCAGCAGTCGTGTGAAGGCAGGGTCCCCTGCCATTTCACCACACATTGACACGGGAATTCCAGATCGGTTTCCTGCTTTAATGACCTGATGAATGAGTCGCAAAACCGATGGGTGTAGCGGATCGTACAAATAGTTGACCTCGTCATCTATTCTGTCGATGGCCAGTGTGTACTGGATCAGATCATTGGTCCCAATAGACAGAAACTTAAGCTTCCGGGCAAACAGATCGGCGGCGACTGCAGCTGCGGGCACCTCGATCATGCCGCCGATGGGAACGTCTGGATTAAACACTTTACCTTCTTTCTCCAGCTCCCGGCAGGTTTCGCGGACCAGTTCCAGAGTCTGATCAAGTTCGTCAAGGCTGGAAATCATAGGGATCATGATTCTAGCGTCACCGCGCGAGGCAGCACGAAAGATTGCACGTAACTGGGGTTTGAACAAAGTAGGTTCGTTGAGACACAGGCGTATTGCCCTAAGACCCAGCGCAGGATTAATCGTTTTTTCACCATCGGCACGACCGCCATCCACCTGCTTGTCAGCACCGAGATCCAGAGTCCGTATGGTGATTGTCCCCGATACTGAATCAAGGACCTGGCAATAAGCTTCGTACTGTTCATCTTCAGTTGGTGGTTCGGAGCGGTTCATGAACAGAAATTCAGTGCGATAAAGGCCGACACCTTCTGCCCCAACTAGCGCTAATCCAGGCAGATCTTCAGGAAATTCGATGTTGGCCAGAAGCTTCACGTTAATGCCGTCCTGCGTGACAGCTGGCCGGTCACTCAGGAGCGCAAGCTTTGCCGTATGTTGGGCATGTGCCTTCTGACGCCGGCGGAACTTGACCAGCATGTTTTCGTCTGGTGCGACGATGACCGTGTCGTTAGCCGCATCAATGACCAGCACGTCATCGTTCCGGATATAACGAATTGCGCTGTGCAAGCCGACCACGGCAGGTATATGTAGACTGCGAGCGAGGATGGCAGTGTGTGAAATAGGTCCGCCTAGGCTGGTGATGAAAGCACGGACACCCCGCTGATGCAAGGATACAGTCTCTGCAGGTGTCAGATCGTTTGTAACGATAATCTGGTCATCAAGACGCGAGTTCAATTGCGCGGGTTCGGAAAGCACCGGCCCAAGCAACTCGATCATCACTCGATCTACGACTTGATGCACGTCGTTTTTCTTGCTTCTCAGGTAAGGATCTTCGATCTGGTCGAAGAACGCGACCAGCGTGTCGGCGTGTGTTTTTAGAGCACTTTCAGCATTTTTCTGGTCTCGGCGTATCGACGTCACGGGCTGTTCCGAAATCACCGGGTCGTCGAGCATCAGCAGATGGACTTCAATAAACGCAAGTGTTTCCGGTGGCGCGTCAAGAGGAATGGTATTTTGTAGCTCGTGCAGTTCTGCTTTGACGTTGGCCAGTGCCGTTCTGAATCGCTCGATCTCGGTGTCGACGGACTCCTGGGAGATACTGTAGTCAGGGGTCGTCCGTCTCCAGCGTTCAAGTACGACAGCACGACCGAAGGTCAGCCCATTTCCAATGCCGGAGCCATTAAGCGCTAACACTACTCATCTTCTCCGAAGCGGTTCGCAAAAAGTGCTTTGATCTGATTAATAGCAGCCTGGGCATCGTCACCATCTGCAGTCACGCAAATGTGAGTACCCTGGGTCGCTGCCAGCATCATGAGCCCCATAATGCTCTTACCGTCGCACACATGTTGTCCCGCCCGTACTTCAACCTGGGCGTCAAATTCTGCAGTGGTCTTGACCAGACTGGCACAGGCGCGGGCATGGAGGCCCAGACGGTTAATCACCTCGACGTTCTGTGAAACTTTCACGTCAGGTTGGCAGTGAATTCATGTTGAGATCGCGGTGGGCGACCTGAACAGGGGCATCTCGGTACTGAAAATACTCGACAAGCCGCTGCGCAACATAGACGGATCTATGCTGCCCGCCGGTGCAGCCTAAAGCGACTGTCAGGTAACTTCGGCTTTCATCATAATGCGGTAGCCAGTGATCAAGAAAGCCACCGATCTGGTTGACCAGTTCTCGTGCTGTGCCATCAGTTTCGAGAAAGTCAATTACTGTATTATCCAGGCCTGTCATGTCACGAAGTTCGGTTTCCCAGTAGGGGTTGGTCAAACAACGAACGTCAAAAATATAGTCCGCATCTGATGGGGTTCCATGTTTGAACCCGAATGACTTGAAGACAAGAGTTGTTCCGCTTTGATTCTGTCCGCTGACAAACTGACGGATCATCGCGCGTAGCTCGTAAGGGCTGGTAGAAGTGGTGTCTATACGGCGATCTGCATCTTGTTCCAGCGGCGATAGCAGTCGCCTTTCTTCAATGATTCCGTCGATCAAGGTCGTTGTGTCATTGGTCAAAGGGTGTCGACGGCGGGTCTCACTGTATCGTCTGACTAGAGTCTCGTCATCGGAAATCAGGAAGATGATTCGAACGGCGAATCCGGCATTGCGCAAATATCCTAGACTCGAAGGGACGGCCTGAAGAAACTGTCGGTTGCGTGAGTCAATACTGACAGCAGCTCGGTCAGAAAGGCCTTCAGTGTTTTGTCCCAGATAATCGGACAGCTGTGGCAATAGCACAGCAGGCAGATTATCGATGCAGTAATAGCCGAGATCCTCCAGAGCGTGCAGCGCAATGCTCTTACCTGATCCGGACATACCGCTGACTATAATGAAATCCATCGTGTTGGCTGCTGGTTAGTTGTTTTGATCGTTGGAACTCTGACGGGCCCCCTGTGTGATGTTAGGTCAGGAGCGCAAACAGCGTCTGGGCATCGCGCGCCCTGAAAATAGCTTCTCGTTGCTCTGTATTGTTAAACGTTTCTGCCAGACTGGCCAGTATGTTGAGGTGCTGTTCTGTGGCATTAGCCGGTACCAGCAGCCCCACAATTAGCTGGATAGGTCTATCATCTACCGAATCAAAATCAAGCGCTTGCCGCAATCGGATAACCGCAGCCAATGGTTCGGTCAGGCCATTCAAGCGACCGTGAGGTAGGGCAATCCCATCGCCTATCCCCGTACTTCCTAGTCGCTCGCGTTCATTTAGCACTTGGAACACAGTGTCTCGATGCAGATCAGGTCGATTGTGAGACAGTAATCTTGCGAGCTCCTCGAGCATTCTTTTCTTGCTGGGAGCTGAGACGTTTAGCCGTATTCTGCTTGTGCTGAGTAATCCTGTTAAAAGACGGGGATGTGCTGTCGAATTCATGGGCGCATATTCTTCAGAAGACAGTTTGCAGGAGACAGGGATCGGCTCGATGTGAATGGATCGGACGGGCTGTCAGAGCACTGATTTTCGCTGGTTTGCCGGAGGAATGTTCATTTGTTCGCGGTACTTCGAGACTGTGCGTCGGGCGATAAACATACCTTTATCGGCGAGCATCTTGGAAAGGATACTGTCGCTGACTGGCTTCGAATGAAGCTCTAATTCTATCATTTTTCGTATCTGTGCCTGAACAGCACGGGCTGACTGGCCCTCTCCCTTGTTCACGCCGACTTTGGTGGTGAAGAAGTGTTTGAATTCAAAAATTCCCTTCGGTGTCAGCATATATTTGTGGTCAGTTGCCCGCGACACCGTTGATTCGTGCAGATTAAGAGCCGATGCAATTTCGCGCCTTGTCAGTGGTTTTAATCGACTCTCTCCTTCAGTCATAAATTCTTGCTGTCGCAGAACGATTTCTGTTGCGACGCGTAGAATTGTCGCAGTGCGCTGATCCAAGCCTCGAATGAAGGCCGTGGCTTCCGACATTTTTTGTTTAAGGTATTCTTGGGTATTCGTGTCTTGATTCTGTAGATTTCGTTGATAGTGGGTCGTTACACACAGTCTGTGCCTGATTGTTGAATTCAGTGTGACCTGCCATTTCTCTTCCTGGCGATAAACGTAAACGTCTGGCACCACGTGGTGTATTTGCTCAGTGCCCAGATGTCTCCCGGGCGCATGATCAAGGGTGCGAATCAGATTGATGACTTGCGACAGTTCTTCGCGGTCTATCTGTAACAGACGAATTAACTCAGTGAACTTGTGTTTGGCCAGCAGTGGCAGGTGTGCCCTGACTAATCGCAATGCAGCCGTTCGGCCGGGTGTGTTCGTACCGAGTTGTTCCAGTTGCAGGCGAAGGCAGTCGGCAAGATCGTATGCGCCAATCCCTGGAATTGAGAGGGTTTGTACCAGGTGCACCATAGCTTCGATCTCCGGTGCCTGGACGTTGATCTGATTTACAAGAAGCTCGTGTAAATCATCAACCTTCGCCGTAAGGTAACCGCGTTCGTCCAGCGATCCAATCACAGCCCGTGCAATAGCGGCATCTTTGCTGCTTAACCGGTGATTTGAAAGGTTCTGAAGCAATTCATCCTGTAGCGTGGTGTCCTGCTTTACAGTGTCGTAAGTCCCAGTCACGTGATTTAAGTCAGAATCAGGGTCCCGCGATAACCTCATGTCATAGGTGCGAGAGATGTCGATCGGTTCTTCAGTTTCAACCGTCCGAGACGAATTTGAGTAATCGATCAGGGTATTTTCTGGGTATTCTTCAACCTGCTCTAGACAGGGATTGCACTCGAGTGCCTGCACAATCTCCTGATCAATCTCAACGCCGGAGAGTTGCAGAATACGAAGAGATTGTCGCATCTGCGGTGTTAGCTGCAGCTGCGATTCTGCTCGAATTTGTAGCGATTGCTTTATAGCCACAAGACTCAACTCATTGACGCGAAAACATTTTCATTGCAGGGATATCAGTTTGCCAGGGATAACAATCAACTGCTGTCAAAGACTGAATTCATCACCCAGATAAATGGTGCGGACTTCAGGGTGGGCGAGTATATGATCTGCTGTTCCGGACGTCACTATTCGGCCTTGTGCAAGAATGTAGGCGCGATCACAGATACCTAGGGTCTCCCGTACATTGTGGTCAGTGATCAGGACGCCGATTCCGATATCCCGCAGGTGGGTAATGATGCGCCGAATATCACCCAAGGAGATCGGATCTATACCTGCGAAAGGTTCGTCCAGCAGCATAAAAGCAGGCTGCACGGCAACTGCTCGAGCGATTTCGACGCGCCGGCGTTCGCCACCGGAGAGGCTGTAGCCTTTGGCATCGCGTTTGTGTGCAATACCAAACTCGGACAGCATGGCATCAGTTCGCTTCAGCCTCTGTTCTGCACTGAGATCGGGTAAGGCCTCAAGTACAGCCAGGATATTCTGTTCTACAGTCAGTCGTCTGAAGATCGATGGCTCTTGGGGCAAATAGCCAATCCCCAGCCTGGCTCTGGCATGCATGGGAAGATCACCGATGTCGGTGTTGTCCAGTTGAACAAGACCATCTCCCCGCCGGGTAAGACCACAGATCATGTAAAAACAGGTTGTTTTACCTGCGCCATTGGGGCCCAAAAGGCCTACAATTTCCCCACTATTTACGCGTAGGTCAACATGATCCACGACAACCGAACCGCGAAATTGTTTTACCAGTCCGTGTGTCTCCAGTGTGGCCAAAAGAATATCTCCCGATCAATAGGTATGCAATGTAAGTCCGGGGCAACACCGCATCTCAACTTTACTTCTCATCGTCGTTAAGGTTGTTTTGCCAGGTGGTAGACCAGGTGTCGTTGACGTTCTGCAACAGTCGGAGCCGTAGCGACGGCATCCAGACATCAAAACCTACTGGCGGCGAGATCATTTTCCAGTTGTTGCTGACTTCAAGGATACGAACTCTCGCACCATTCATGAGCTTCCCGACCACGACCGAGTCTGGTCCGGTCGACGGTGCACTACGCAAGCGTACATTGTCGCCGGAGACTATACCGGTCGGACCCTGTCCGGACACATAACGACCGTAAATCCACACCCTCACTCCGCGGGTAACGTTCACCTTGGACCAACCGTCGCTTGAGGTGATTACTTTCGCGGGATCGCCCGCGTTCAGTGCGCCAATGGACGGTGAAGCCTGACTGCGAACGCCATACATTAACGCGCCGCCTTCGACAACATATGCGGCACGAAATGTTGCGGTCTGCAGGCTGTTTGAATGAGTGGCAGTCGACGTGTCTTTTGCACCGGGACTGCCGGTACTAGCAACCGTTGTTGCACTGGTTTCTTTGGATCTCGGTTGTAATACGATTCGCGGTCGATCTGAACCGCTGGTAACGAGAGTTGCTGGGGACTGACTGGAGCCGACCTTTGGTTGTTCAGGCGCTTTGGTTGTTCGAGTCTGACCACGGACCTTCATCTTATCCCGCGCCATATCGTAGACGATGGTTTCACCAGAGATGGTATCGCGACCTTGTCTGATTGTGGCTTGATCGATAAACGTGACTATATTATTGATTTCATCCAGTTCGATAATCTTACTCTGGCCGATGACGTCGTGCGGTTTCTGATCGGGCCGCTGTCGAAAAACAGCAGGATTGCCTCGTGCTATCGCCTTTTCCAACTGCTCACCCTGGTAAAAAAGTTCGAGTTCATCTGCAATGATTCTGATCGTGCCTTGCTTGATTGAGACATTGCCACGGTAAATCCGCTGTCCGCTGCCAAAGTCAAGTTCGACTTCGTCCGCTTCAATCAGGGCTGGTTGGTCACGGTCACTTTCCAGCGCGTGTACGGCCGTCGACGGAATCACTGATAAGGCGAGGAGAACCACAACGAAAAGCGGAGGGGACATAAGCTGAATTCTAACAAACCGAGGTTGATTACCCTTGAGAGGACGACATTGTTGACATTCGGGCAAACGATTGCGGGCTGGATAAGCTCGAACGAGACGACCTGCCGGCTAATTACCGGAGTTTAATGGTCATTCTATCGGTTGACGTCACGCTGCCCACGGCCGTGTCTGTTGCGCCTTGAGTGACCTGAACGTTACCCTGCAGCAGAATCTTGGTACCGTCTTCATAGATCCAGCCGGAGTCACTGGAGGTTGTTCGTACCAAATTATTCTGGTCATATTGATCCAGCCGGAGGTCTTCCAATAGAGACCCTGGCGTTGAGGAATTATCTGGGAAATGTTTCAGATTTTTGCCGACTAGTACGTAGGCGATACCATTGGTATCACGTCCCGTGGCCGTGAACTTATGCATGTAATAGTCCGGTTCGTGGCTGACAGTCGGTGTATTTTGGTGTAATTTAGGCTGGAGAAAATTCACCTGTAGCCATAGGCTCAGTCCAATCATTACCACTATCGCGGCGACGAGCACTGCCTGTTCAAGGTGTCGATCGACCATTTCAGAATATGCCGGCCCGCATTAGGTCGAGTGCATTGAGGGCGCCAATCGGACGCTGTTCTGGATCTACTGCAAACAATCCGTTGATTGAGTGTTGACGCATGAGTTGGACGACTTCAGCGGCCAGCGCATCGGCGGTGGTTGACCGCGGGTCCGACACCATCACCTGGTCAATCACTGCGGTTTTGACATCTATGGACTGATTTATGGAGCGCCGGACATCACCGTCAGTATATATACCGATCAAGTGGCCTTCGGGATTGACTATACCGGTCATGCCCAGGCCTTTGGCCGACATCTCTTCCAGCGCTGTGGTGAGTTGACTGCCGGATGCAACCAGTGGCATGTCACGACCGGTGTGCATGACATCCCGAACGTAAATCAATAGACGTCGTCCCAGGGTACCACCAGGGTGAGATCGCGCGAAGTCGTCGCGGCTGAATCCGCGGGATTTGAGTACGGCTACGGCCAGCGCATCTCCCATACCCAGAGTAGCCGTAGTGCTGACTGTGGGCGCCAGGTTGTGTGGGCATGCTTCCTTGTCGACACTGGTATCGAGACATTCGACCGCTGTAGTACCCAGCGTAGATGCTGCCTGACCGGTCATGGCAATCAGGGGTATGCCCATGCGTTTAATGATGGGCAGTAGGGTTAAGATCTCAGGGGTTTCCCCGGAGTTCGAAATGGCGATCACTAGGTCGCCCGGTGTGATCATCCCCAGGTCCCCGTGACTGGCTTCTCCGGGGTGGACAAAAAATGCCGGAGTACCGGTACTGGCTAGCGTTGCAGCTATTTTTCCGCCGATGTGGCCTGATTTCCCCATGCCAACCACTATGACGCGGCCTTTACAGGCCAGCAGCAGCTCGCACGCACGGCTAAATCTGGCATCAAGTCGGTCCGCGAGCTGCCCCAACGCACGGCTTTCCAGGGACAAGACCTCTCGGCCTTCAAGAGTAAAATCAATTTTGTTCATGACGCCTTAAATTGTGATTAAGCAGTCAGCACGTGATCTGGGCTATTCTACTGGAATCATGCATTGTCAGTGTTCAGCGATACGGATCGTGATTCAGGCCAAACACTGCTCCGGCTCCGGGCTTGTTGGACTATTAAAAGTCCAACCGCAGGTCCGTTCAGCGAGGCGCTCGTTGCCGAATAGGGGTTTATGATGGACTTCCCGGTGCTGTATTCCAAAATAATCCTTGGCCGACCGTTCCTGATGTTGGTGTTGCTGCTTGGTGTTCTCATCTTTTTCTCAGCTAATGTCAGCCATTTCCGTCTGGACGCGTCTGCTGATTCTCTGCTGCTGGAGGGTGACGAAGACCTCCGAGTATTTAGGCAGATGTCTGAGCGATATCAAATACGCAGCTTCATCTTTGTTGCGTTTATTCCAAAGCAGGATCTTTTTGCTCAGAGCACGCTCAATGTGATCAGTCAGATTAAGAATCAGATCACAGCGCTTGACGGCGTGGAATCGGTAGTCACCCTGCTCGATGTTCCATTGCTGAAGCAGCACAAGGGATCTTTATCAGAGATAGCCGGTAGTTACCGAACCTTGGAGAGTCCACTGGCCGACACAGATAAGGCAAGGGACGAACTGATTGTCAGCCCTATATTCAGCGATCTGGTGATCAGTGCGGACGGCAAAACGACTGCACTGCAGATCAACCTAGCAGAAAACACGCAGTTAATCGCGTTACAAGCCGAGCGTGACCAGCTACTGTTGCGAAGCCAGCAAGCCAACTTCACAGTCAGCAAGAAAGAATCGCTCAACCGCGTTGAGCAGGCTTACATCTTGGCAAAAGACCACGCCGATCAGCATAACCACCAGCTGATCGGACAACTTCGCGGCGTCATGGATCAGCACCGAGATCATGGGCAACTGGTGTTAGGCGGCGTGCCAATGGTGGTCGACGACATGATTACCTTCATAAGGAACGATCTGTTGGTTTTTGGTTGTGGTGTCTTTTTGTTTCTGGTTTTGATTTTGAGCCTGATCTTTCGCCAGCCACGCTGGGTGTTGTTACCGTTGATCAGTTGTGCCTATGCCGGTCTGACGATGGTAGGACTTCTGGGGTTCATGGACTGGCCGGTCACAGTAATTTCGTCAAACTTCGTTGCACTGATGCTGATTATTACCATGTCTATGACAGTCCATCTGATTGTTCGATATCGGCAACTCGAGCGGGATGAATCAGGTTGGTCGCAGCAGGAGTTGGTGTTTAAAACGACACGGAAAATGTTCTGGCCATGTCTCTATACTGCGTTGACCACAATCATTGCCTTTGGATCGCTAGTATTCAGTGATATCAAGCCGGTGATTGATTTCGGCTGGATGATGTCTTTGGGCCTTGGCGTTACTTTCCTGACTTGTTTTCTGTTATTCCCTGCCATGTTGGTGTTGCTTGGGCACGCGTCACGAACTCAAGTACGAACCGCCCGGCCGTTCCATCTTACGTTGGGTTTGGCCCGGCTGACCGAGCATCATGGCAGGTGGATACTGGTGTTGGCTGCCGTGCTGGTTGGGTTGAGTTTTATCGGCATGATGCGCCTTGAAGTGGAAAACAGTTTTGTGAACTACTTTGGCAAGGACACTGAAATTCATCGTGGCCTGCGGGTCATCGACGAACAGCTTGGAGGCACTACACCGTTGGACATCCTGATTCGGTTTCCAGAAGCCGAACGCTCGCTGGCATTAGAAGAGGAAGATGAAGAACTTAAGTTACTGTTGGGGACGACGGATACCGGCGGTGATCAAGACTACTGGTTCACCCCGGACAAGATAGAACTTGTCAAAAAGGCCCACGACTACATCGAGACAGTCTACGGGATCGGAAAGGTGATGTCGGTGGCGTCGCTCGTTCGTGTGGGTGAAGAGATCAACAAAGGACCCTTTGATGCGTTTGAACTGGCTATTGTGTACAAGCGAATGCCCCAGGATCTAAAGTCGACACTGGTAGACCCCTACATCTCAGTTGCAGACAACGAAGCCAGAATCAGTGTCAGAGTCAAGGATTCGCTTGCTGATCTTCGTCGCGCTGAGTTGCTTAAACAGTTGCGAGTCGGGCTTGTTCAGGATGTGGGACTAGCCGAGGATCGTCTGCAGATTACCGGACTGCTTGTGCTATACAACAATATGCTGCAGAGCCTGTTTAAGTCACAGATTGAAGCACTGGGTGTCGTGATGCTGGGAATTGCAATTATGTTGCTCATACTTTTTCGATCGTGGGCACTGGCCATCATCGGAATCATCCCCAGCCTGCTGGCCGCTGTGTCGATTCTGGGTCTAATGGGGTTGATCGGAATTCCACTGGATATGATGACCATCACAATTGCCTCGATTACAATTGGTGTTGCTGTCGACAACAGCATTCATTATCTGTACCGGTTCAGAGAAGTGTTTCGACATCACCGTGACTACGTGATAACGCTGCGCAACTGCCACGCGAGTATTGGCAATGCAATCTCGTATACGGCCATAACGATCATTGCGGGGTTCTCTATATTGACACTGTCGAATTTTGTGCCAACCGTTCATTTTGGCCTGCTGACCGCATTGGCAATGTTAATTGCACTGCTGGCATCCTTGACGTTGTTGCCTAAATTGCTCCTGATCTTTAAACCATTGTGAGTCTCACAATCGTGACTACTCAGCTGCTGCGTCTTAACAACCGCCTTGGAATGCGTTTATTTGGGATCGTGTTGTCAGCTGTTATGTTATTTGTTGTTTTGGCAGCGCAGCCTGCTCGAGCAGAGCAACGACCCGACACGATACTGCATGAAACGGTAGAGCAGTTATTGGCGGAGCTGGACAGCAACCGGTCGGCACTGGCAGCCGACAAGTGCCAGCTTTATTCCCTGGTAAATCGTCTTGTGCTGCCACTATTTACGGTCGACAAGATCAGTCGACTCATACTGGGCGCACATTTCAAGACAGCCAGCCCTGATCTGCAAAATCGTTTCACCCGTGCTTTTATGGACCTGATGATCAGAACCTATGCCACTGCCATGTTCGAATACACCGGCCAGGAAGAAATCCAATACCTGCCCTTCGTTCTCGATGAGGCAGCCCGGACTGCCTTGGTACAGACCCGGGTGCGGGTTCCCGGGCAGGTGCCAGTGCCAGTCGATTATGCTTTCCTGCGTAGTGTGGACGGCCGCTGGCAGATTTACGATGTTAGACTTGACGGTATCAGCTTGGTGTTGAGTTATCGCCGCAGCTACGACCAGATCATTAGGTCCAAAGGGCTCGAGGTCCTCGTCCATGCGTTGGAGACACAGGACACAGACTGCTGAGGGCCTGTGCCGAAGTGGTTTGTTCTTCGGCAGGGTTGTCATCAGTCCGACGGGGAGTCGAATCGCTTACTTTTTGTAGGTTTCCTTTTTGGGCCTATCGATATATTCTTGACACCGTATCGAGACTTAATGTCCTGGTGCGGGGACGATCGTAATAAAATTGCCGAATTATGCCAACACCTGAAGACATCAAGGGCTGGATCGAGCAGAATCTGCCAGGGTCGCAGGTCGAGATCTCAGGTGACGGTCGACATTTTGAGGCGGTCGTGGTTTACGCCGGGTTTGAAGGGAAAAACCGTGTTCAGCAGCAGCAGATGGTGTATGCGGCGCTAGGAGACAAGATGGACGAAGAGATTCATGCGCTGTCGATGCGAACGTTGACACCACAGTAATGTTTGAGCCGACGGGTTTATAAACGAGCAGGTAAGCAAAGGGGACGCTAATGAACGTGCAGGAACAAATCAAAAACATTGTCGAGGAAAACAGCGTCATGCTGTTTATGAAGGGAAGTCCTGACTTTCCACAGTGTGGTTTTTCCGGCAGGCTTGTGCAGATACTGCAGGCGTGCGGAGTACAATTCGCCTCAGCCGACGTGCTTTCAGATGATAATATTCGCCAGGGAATTAAGGATTTTTCGAACTGGCCGACCATCCCGCAACTCTATGTCAACGGAGAATTTGTCGGCGGCAGTGACATCGTGACAGAAATGTATGAAAGCGGTGAACTCCAGGCCAAACTGGAGACAGTCGCAAACTGACAGCGCGGGGTTGAGTCGGTGAGTTAATAAAGGCGCCTGCGGGCGCCTTTTGCTTGATTGTGGTCGGAACAACTGGACAGGCGTAACTACTCGAACCAGAATCAACGGACAGAGTAAACAGCACTCAAATGTTTTAGCCCGTGGACAAACTTTTGATCAGTGGCGGTATTCCGCTAGAGGGTGAGATTCGAATCTCAGGCGCAAAGAATGCAGCGCTGCCGGTTCTCATTGCGTCGCTGCTGACTGATCAGAATCTGGTCGTTAGCAACGTGCCACATCTACAGGACGTCACGACAACACTGGAACTGCTCGGCCACCTTGGAGTACGTATTGAGGTCGACGATAAGTTGGCGATAGACGTTAATGCGGCTGAATTGACCAGTCATCGGGCGCCTTATGAGCTGGTCAGAACAATGCGTGCCTCCATTTTAGTTCTGGGACCGCTGCTAACGCGCTTCGGCGAAGCTGAGGTGTCGCTCCCCGGTGGTTGTGCGATCGGCTCACGGCCAGTCGATCTGCATATCCAGGGGTTCGAGATGATGGGGGCGCAAGTCACGGTAGAAGGTGGCTACATCCGGGCCAGCATACCGGCGGGTCGTTTACAGGGGTGCCGGATTGTTTTTGACACGGTGACTGTGACGGGCACCGAAAACCTGATGATGGCAGCCGTACTGGCCGACGGTCGGACAATTCTGGAAAACGCGGCCAGAGAACCCGAAGTCGTAGACCTCGCTAAATGCTTGGTCGCGATGGGAGCAAGGATCAGTGGTGCCGGTACCGGTCAGATCGAAATAGAGGGTGTGGCAAGGTTAAGTGGCGCATACCATAGAGTTGCGCCTGACAGAATTGAAGCCGGTACTTATCTTGCAGCAGCGGCTGCAACCGGCGGCCAGATTCAACTTAGTGGCATAGAAACGAATTTGCTTGATGCCGTACTGGTGAAACTCGACGCCATGGGTGCCTCGATCATGGTTGATCAGGACACCATAGTCCTGTCTGTGGATGGGTGTCGATTAAAGGCAGTTGACCTGAAAACTGAGCCATTTCCCGGGTTTCCAACAGATTTGCAGGCACAGTTCATTCTCCTCAACAGTATTGCTCAGGGTACAGCAGTAGTCACGGAGACGATATTTGAGAGTCGATTTATGCATGTCCAGGAATTGCAGCGGATGGGTGCCGATATAGAGTTGCGGGGTAATACAGCGCTGGTGCGTGGTGTGAAAAACTTAAGTGGTGCTCAGGTGATGGCAACGGATCTTAGGGCGTCTGCCTGTCTGGTCCTGGCCGGATTGGCTGCTAAAGGCCAGACGGTTGTGGATCGTATCTACCATATTGATCGTGGGTATGACTGCATCGAAGAAAAACTCGCCCAGTGTGGTGCCCGTATCCAGCGGATCTCCAGTGGCCGGTATCCCCACGCGGCCGTGCACACATCGTAAATTTCTCTGCGGCATGAACGTGGTTCATGACGAAATGATCGGCGTGAGTCAGTGTTGGGCGTTGAAGAGTATCCACTTAATCTGGTGCAGGTACTTAGGTTGAAGATCATAGGAAACCGATGAAATCCGGGTTACTGGGCCCTCAGTAGGGCGCTGTGGCTGCTTTTTCAGGTGTTTGACGGGGTCATTTACGTGGATTTTTGGAAAAAGGGTTATTATTCAATTAACAGGGTGCGCTCCATCGGTAGGTTCAGGTGGGTCGTGATCCTGTCAAAATAGCAGATTAAAAAGAGGAGAATCTCATGGGTGTTGGAGGCATAAGCATTTGGCAGCTGCTGATCGTACTGGTCATTGTGCTGTTGTTGTTTGGAACCAAGAAGCTACGCAACATGGGTGGTGATCTGGGTGGCGCAATCAAAGGGTTCCGTAGTTCAATCAAAGAGGTCAAAGCTGGGGATAGTGACAGTGACAGCGAGGATCCCGAGACAGCGGATCAGCAGGCTGAAGCGACCCAGGACGACCTTGCCGATGTAGAGTCGACTGAGGACGTGAAGACGGAAAAAGTCTGACCGTAACCTGAGGCCGCATCATGTTTGACGTCGGATTTTCCGAGGTCGTAATCATTGCGATTATCGCCCTGGTGATTTTGGGCCCCGAGCGGCTGCCCAAAGTCGCACGCACGATCGGTTTCTGGGTCGGGAAAGCTCGCAGAATGGTTGCTGACGTCAAGACCGACATTGATCGGGAGATGCGTGAGAGCGAGCTGGCTGACCTCCGAAAGTTGGGCGACGAAATCAGTGATGTGAAAAATGAATTCCAGAGTGCTGCTGGGAAGGTTGCCGATGACAGCGGCGTAGAGTCGGTCGTTGAGTCCATCAAGAAATCAGCTGATGATATCCAATCGTCAGTGAGCGATGTCACAGCAACCGACGATTCGGCTCAGTCGTCAGTGAGCGATGTCACAGCAGCCGACGATTCGGCTCAGTCGGCAGAAAACGAGTCTCCCGTGGATGACACGACAGACACTTCACAGACCAAAGACAAGCAGATCCCCACGTCCTGACCGATTAGACCATGGCTGAACCGAGCACACGACCCGGAGAAGAGGCAACGACGTTTATGTCTCACCTGCTGGAGCTGCGTAATCGCATCATGCGTGGTGGGGGCTCTATTTTGATCGTGTTTCTGATCGCTGCACCCTTCGCAAACGATCTTTATGAGTACTTGGCGGCCCCACTGATGGACGCGTTGCCGGAAGGGAACAGCATGATCTCAACCGAGCCCCACGGTCCGTTTTTCGTGCCGTTCAAGTTTGCTTTTGCGTTAGCAGTGGCAGTCGCCATGCCCTATCTGTTGTACCAGTTGTGGGCGTTTGTGGCCCCGGGGCTCTATCGTCACGAAAAACGGTTGACAGTACCCCTGCTGGTATCCAGCAGTATCCTGTTTTACCTCGGAATTTTGTTTGCCTACTACGCAGTTTTCCCGATTATTTTTGCTTTTTTCACCAGTACCGCACCCGAAGGGGTGTTGGTGATGACCGACATCAATGCCTACCTCAGTTTTGTGCTGAAGCTATTTTTCGCCTTTGGCCTGGCGTTCGAGGTGCCGGTTGCAACCGTGTTGATGGTCAAGATCGGCATGACCACACCGGATAGTTTGGCCAGCAAGCGGCCTTACATCATTGTGGGTGCATTTTTGGTGGGTATGGTGATGACGCCGCCCGATATTTTTTCACAAACTATGCTGGCCGTGCCGGTTTGGTTGCTGTTTGAAGCGGGTTTGTACTGTTCACGCATAATCAAATCCAAGGAGACCAAAGAGGCCGAGTCTGGACCGGACCTTAATGATCAGCAAGCCTGAACTCAGAGCAGGGAGTCGTCGAACAAATGACCACACCCCGTTAATTTGATATTTTACCGAGCAGTCCGTTGGCGCTGAAACTTTAGATGGTGCCACACCATGAAGGGTGTTAACGACGTAGCGCTGATGAATTCGTTTTTTTTGCAGGGAGCCTATCGCGATCGACCACCGAGGATCTGTAGACGAGGTTGGTTGAGCGCAAATTTAATTCGCGAAACTTGGTTTGATGTGAAGATTTCTGGGCCTTGCCTGCTGAGTGCAGCCTGCTAGTAATCACTGGAGGTGCTGCGGTGGCAGATCTGACCAGCTGGGAGTACATTGCATTTGGACTGATCTTCCTGTGGAGTGGATTTGTCCGATCTGGTCTGGGTTTTGGGGGTGCAGCACTGGCCTTGCCACTGTTGCTGTTGCTGGTAGACAACCCGTTAACCGTAATGCCGATTCTGGCTGTTCAGCTGCTGGTGTTTGGTGCGGTCAGTGTCATCACACGCCTCGACTACGTGGACTGGCATTATCTGGTACGGTCCCTGCGCTGGTTGTTGCCATTTACGATCGCAGGTGTGGTCGGCTTGCTGAACCTGCCAGGGACTCTGTTATCCGCAATAGTTTACGCCGTGAGTGCTGTTTATGCGGTGAGCTATATTCTGGCAGTTGAATTTAAGAGCCATAACCCGATTACCGATAGGGCTCTGTTGGCGCTGGGTGGGTATGCCAGCGGTACATCATTGATCGGGGCACCTCTGATTGCAGCGGTTTACTTGCGCCATGTATCGCGTCAGAACCTGCGGGAAACTCTGATCGTTCTGTGGGGAATTCTGGTGGTGTTCAAGATGAGCGCTTTTGTCTATACCGGCATTGACCTGCAACTGCTACACCAAGTTTGGTTATTGCCCTGCGCGGTAATCGGTCATGTTATGGGTTTGAAGGTCCATCAGAAACTTCTCACCAGCACGGGTAATCTATTCATGCGCCTGCTGGGCAGTGGGCTACTGGTGGTAACCTTGGTCGGAGTGTGGCTGAATTTTCTGTGACGGTCTCTATACCGGGTTGCGCGGTATAATCCCCGACCCTTTTAATCATCGCGTGGCACTTTGTGACAGATCCTCTCAAAACAGCAGTCGAGACATTGCTTGAGCCCTCCGGTCTTGAGCGCACCGATATAGACGGCCTGCTGGCCAGAATGATGTCTCATCAGCTGGACTATGCTGATCTTTATTTTCAATACAGCCGTCACGAGGCCTGGTCACTGGAAGACGGCGCTGTCAAATCCGGCAGTCGAAGTACCGATCAAGGTGTCGGTGTGCGGGCAATCAGTGGTGAGAAGACCGGTTTTGCCTATTCGGATGAGTTTCAGCTGCCAGTGTTGACGCAGGCTGCGAATGCCGCACGGGCCATCGCACAGGCAGGCGATGACGCAACCCAGGCGGTCAACCGTCAGAGTAATGCCGGCACCGCGTTATACACTTCGGCCGATCCACTCGCGTCGCTGGAAGAAAAATCAAAAATAAAACTGCTGGAAAAAGTTGAAGCTGAAGCGCGACAACAAGATCCTCGTGTGAGTCAGGTCATGGCGAGCCTCGCCGGGTCCCACGAAGTGATGCTGGTGGCCCGGCACGATGGCAGTCTGGTTGCCGATGTGCGGCCCCTGGTCCGGCTCAATGTGACGGTGATCGTCGAGAGTGAGGGTCGTCGTGAACAGGGCAGCGCCGGCGGCGGTGGCCGATTTGGCTACAACTGGTTTATGGAAGCCGAACGCGCTGAGGAATTTGCCCGCGACGCAGTACGTCAGGCGTTGATCAGTCTGGAAGCCACAGATTCTCCTGCTGGCACCATGACCGTGGTTCTGGGGCCAGGCTGGCCCGGTATCCTATTGCACGAAGCAATTGGTCACGGTCTCGAGGGGGATTTCAACCGAAAACAAACATCGGCGTTTTCTGGACGAGTCGGTGAACAGGTCGCCTCTACACAGTGTACCGTGGTTGACGACGGGACATTGCCAGACCGCCGGGGATCATTGTCGGTAGATGACGAGGGGACACCCACGGCCTCTACGGTACTCATCGAAAATGGCATTCTCAAAGGTTATATGCAGGACACACTCAATGCGCGTCTGATGGGGGTTAACACGACTGGCAATGGCCGCCGGGAATCGTACGCCCATTTGCCGATGCCGCGTATGACCAATACCTATATGCTGGCCGGCGAGTATGATCCTGGAGAAGTCATCGAATCTGTCAGCAATGGGCTGTACGCGGTCAATTTTGGTGGTGGACAAGTCGATATCACATCTGGCAAGTTTGTGTTTTCGGCCAGTGAGGCTTATCTCATTGAAAACGGAAAAGTCACGACCCCGGTCAAGGGTGCGACTCTGATTGGGAATGGACCCGATGTGCTGACGCGCGTATCGATGGTTGGCAATGATTTGGCCCTGGATACCGGTGTTGGTACTTGCGGCAAGGAAGGACAGAGCGTACCTGTAGGTGTCGGTCAGCCCACCTTGAAAATTGATAGCCTGACGGTTGGCGGGGTTGAAGTCTGATTGACCGTAAAAAGAAGTAACCCCAGTGAATAAAAGCATCGAACCAGTAGCACCTGCTTCAAGCCGACTTGATCCGTCAGACCTTGGCTCCGTGGTCGAGATGACTCTCGCCGAAGCAACGCGACAGGGTGCGAGTGGGGCAGAAGCGGCAGCTGCCCTGAGTCAGGGGTTGTCGGTCAATGTCCGCATGGGCGAGCTTGAAACTGTAGAGCATACCCGCGACCGAGGTCTGATCATCACAGTTTATTTCGAACAGCGAACCGGGAGTGCCAGTACGTCGGACTATTCGCCAACGTCGGTTAAAGATACCGTCCAGGCCGCGTGCAGGATTGCTGAATATACTGAGGCTGATTCGTGCAATGGGCTGGCAGATCCGGATCGTCTGGCGACGGACTTTCCCAATCTTGATCTTTTCCATCCCTGGAATCCATCGGTCGATGATGCTTGCGACATGGCACTGGAGTGTGAGCAAACGGCTATGGATCATGATCGCCGAATCGAAAACTCTGAAGGGGCTTCGGTCAGTTCGCATGAAGGACACGAGGTTTATGCCACCACCAGTGGCTTCTGGGGAGAGAGTCGACAGACCCGGCACGGCCTGAGTTGTTCGGTTATCGGTCGGGACGACAGCGGGATGCAGAGGGATTACTGGTTTAGTTCATCACGACAGGCCGCACAACTGGACAAACCGGATATTGTGGGTCTGGAAGCTGCCAGGCGAACGGTGCGACGACTCGATGCCCGGAAAATAGACACCTGCCAGGTCCCTGTGCTTTTTGAAGCACCGGTCGCCTCTAGCCTGATATCCCATTTTGTTGGGGCGATCAGCGGCGGTGCACTTTACCGCAAGGCGTCGTTTCTGCTGGACCAGGTCGGCCAGCAGATTTTCCCGGATTTTGTACAGATCTATGAACAGCCGCTGCTCAAGTGTGCCATGGGCAGTGCTGCTTACGACAGCGAAGGTGTCACCACCTCAGCTAACAATGTCATTACCGATGGTGTGCTACAGCGTTACTTGCTGGGATCCTACTCTGCGCGGCGTCTTGGGCTCGAGACGACCGGTAACGCGGGGGGCATTCACAATCTCACCGCCGCGTCAGGAGACCAGGATCTGACCGATCTGATCAGTGGGCTGGAAAAAGGGTTGCTGGTAACCGAACTGATTGGTTTTGGCGTCAACATGGTCACTGGGGACTATTCCCGGGGTGCCGCCGGCTTCTGGATTGAGAACGGTCAGATCCAATATCCGGTTGATGAAGTGACCATTGCCGGTAACCTCAAAGAAATCTTTAGCGGCTTGTGTGCGATCGGCAAGGATGTGGATACGCGGCACAACATTCGCTGCGGTTCGATATTGATTGATGGACTGACTGTTGCCGGCAACTGATCGCTCGAAACAAATCAGATTTGATCCGCAGGTAGGTCTGCATTAGTAGTTTTTAAGATTTAATGCCGCTGTGGCACACTACCTTATCTGACTTACCGGACAAGTCACTTAAATTAAGTTAGGCGACCGTCTACGGTTGCCCACCGATTTTTTTTACAGACCGAGTCGGTCAGGCTTCCCAGTTGTCCGCGGCTGGAACCTGTATAAACGGGCATTTACTTCTCTGCCGAGAGATAGCAGATCCATGCGGCGTCGGCTTCACCGGATTTGGTTGGCGTATAGATGCCGTTTCCTTCCCCTGATTTCCGGTCGGTACCTTCCCAATATACCTGTGTTCGGGCGAACCCGGCTTCTGTAAGCAGTTCTTGTAGCTCGGGCAAGGTCCACAGACGCCAGTCGTACGCAAAGGCTCGGTTTATCTTCGACCCGTCCGGGAACGTAAAGTGGATGTAGCAAAGAATATCGCCAGTCACAGGATGGTATCGAGACTGATCCCAAACGTAAGTGAAGTCGTCATGCTCGGTTTCTTCTTCCATTTCCCGATAAGTTTCGTAACCGCCGAAAGCATCCAAGAAAAATACGCCATCATCAACTAGGGCTGTGTAAACCTGGCCAAAGTAGTTGCGAAGCTGGGTCCTTGTTTTAAAGAGTTGATAACTGAAGTTCATCGCCAAAACCATGTCCGCAGGCGGCACATCGACTGTCAGAACATCATCATTGAGCAGGTGTATTCGGCCTGCTGCGTCATCGTTCAGTTTTGAAATGTTGTGTTTCTCACCCCACCGTATTACCTTTTTATCCAGGTCGACTGCGTAAGCCTGGTTGTTGTCACGACGCCGCACCCACTCGCAGCTGGTGTTGGCTGTGCCGCAGAAATCCTCACGTAAAATTCGTGCCGTTCGGCCGCGTAAAGACTGAAAGGTTTCGTCGACCATGTCGATTTCCGCTTCCACACACTGTACGGCTTTCTCATACAGCACATAGCGATCAGCCTGGCCAGCCAGTGTCGTACCTTTGCCTCTTTGATTATTCTGGTATTTGTTATTACGACTCATAATGAAGTAACTTCGGGCTCACCTACAATCGTGTAGAAATCTCAGGAATGGCCTGTTTTCAGGTTGTGGTCTCGCAGGCTGTTAGAAATACTGCGCATTATCATGGCCAAAGCATCGGTAAGATTGTCGTTAATAATGATCGAAAGGTCCGATGTCTTCGCTTCTGCAAGCAGTGCCTTTTGCAGCTCCCAGATGGCGTCGAAACTTTCCAGATATCGATCTGCTCGTCGATCCTGCGAGCTTTTTGATCGCCCTTGGAACTGACGCTGGAGTTGTTTCTTGTTGGTGACCCCGAGAATGATCTGGATCACAATGGCATTGGAGTCGTGCGGAATTTTGTCGATCAGACTCGGCCGAACATGCACACCTTCAAGCAAAAGCGATACGTTTTCCCGTAAAGCCCGCTGCAGTACGGCCTCAGCGGCCACCTCGACCAGGTCCGCCTGACGATGATAGCCATCGATCACGTGCTTGCTGCTGGGAGAATGTTCTTGATGCGCCGGTAATGCTTTCCAGGCATTAAAGCTGGATTCATGCAGTTCCGGCATCAACTGTACAGCGACCATCGTCCGCATGACTTCCCGCAGCATATCTGTGGATTGGTAACGGGTTATATTAAAACGTGTTGCAATTTCCGCTGAAAGCGTACTTTTACCGACACCCGCCGTCCCGCCAATCATGATGATCAGCGGCTGGCCCGACTTCAAGAAATAGTGCCAGGCTGTGTAGTTGTCGGCAAACTTGTCGCCGGCCTCCTCGCGCAGAACGTTAACGGTATAGTCACGCAGCACATCCCGGTCTATTCTTGTCTGGCGAAGCTCGAGCAAACCATCATGGATCTTATGCGTTAACCGTTCCGCTTCTTCCATGTGCAGACCGCAGATTTCCAGACGTCGCTGGTGCAGATTGCGTGAGAACCATTCCTCATAACCAGCTGTGTCGCGAACCAATATCCATGCTGCATCGCGCTGGCCTGTAATGTAACTGTGTGTAGTGTTCGGGCCGAACTGCACACTAATCAAAGTTGAAGTCTTATCGAGAATCTGTTTTGTTGAAATAGTTTCGTCCTGATCAAAAGTATCTCGAACCTCGCACGCGATCTGATACGCTTCGCTAAAGGAGAGTCCCGCTTTTTGCAGCGATCGGGTCAATATCCCGCGTAGAAACGGCTGGGCAGCGCCGTCTTGATTGGTGACATTGATCGTGGACACAAGCGCGTTTCGAGTTTTATCCGTAGTGGAGTCAGGTATTGGGTATAGATTCTACAGATTCTTTACAAACCTGATGCACTGACAGTGCAATCCCTTATTTCGACACTCGTGTGCATTGATATTGAGTTGCCCTGAAAACGAGTGAGTCAGGTGCGTTAAAACTGTTCCTTTGACGACAAACATGAACCACCAGCAGACCTTTGGCTAGAGCATAGCCCGCCCGAAGTCCAATAGGGGTTGGACTACAATTTTGAGCACAACCATAAATACGATGAAAACTGCGATGGGCGAAAAATCCAGACCGCCTGTAACGGGCAGAAAACGTCGGAATATTTTCAGCACGGGTTCAGTAAAGGTGTGCATCAAGCGCAATACCGGTGTAGATCCGGCACCACTGAACCAACTCAGCATGGCGCGAATAAAAATAGAGAAAATAATGATGTAGATTGCAAGTTTAAGAAGTTCACCCACACTAAGGAGTACAAGTCCGACTATAGCGGGGGAGTGACCAGACAACAGATTGATGCCGGCGATTCGACACATTTCCAAAATCAGCAATAGCACCACCGCAGCAGTATCGATTCCGGGAAGACTGGGTACGACCCGGCGCAGTCGAACCAGCGGTGGGTTACTGAGTTTAACGACTGTCTGTGATATGGGGTTATAGAAGTCTGCGCCCGTCAACTGAAACAGGAACCGCAGCATCACAACGAGGGTATACAGGCCAATGACGGTGTCAATCAGGAATATACCGGTATCACTGGCGTAATCGGTTCGCATCATTGTTCTCCCAGCAGTTTGGCGAGTTCTATAGAACGCTCGCGTGCAGCATGCACCGCGCGGATCAGGATCTCTTCACAACCATTTTTGTCCAGCAATTCAACAGCAGCCTGTGTTGTACCGCCAGGAGACGTCACCCGCCTGCGGAGTTCTGTTGGTGATTCGTCTGAGGCGAGTGCCAGCTGTGCTGCGCCCAGGGCTGTCTGGAGGGTCAGTTGTCTGGAAGCTTCTGGGTTCAACCCACCTTCCTGAGCAGCCTTGACCATTGCATCCATCAGGTAGAAAAAATAAGCTGGGCCACTTCCAGAAACAGCTGTGACAGTGTCGATCAAGGATTCCTCATCGACCCACACGGCAATTCCGATCGCTTCCATGATTTTCTGGGCCTGGGCACGCTGGCTTTCGCTGACCCGGGGGTTAGCATACATTCCCGATGCACCGTTGCCGGTCACCGCCGGGGTGTTGGGCATGACGCGGATCAGTGGCAATGGACTACCCGCCCACGATTCGATACTGGCAATAGGGATTCCCGCAGCAATGGACACGACCAGAGGTTGTCGTTGAAGCAGGTTCTCAGCAATATCCTCTACGGCACACTGCATGACCTGAGGTTTCACGGCCAGTACCAGGATATCTGCGACGTGGGCAGCAGAAGAATTGTCGGCGCAGGTCTGTACCGAAAAATCCTCGGCAAGCGCCTGTCGGATGCTGTCATCCGGGTCTGAGACAATTATGCTTTCGGGTGCTATGCCGGAATTGATCAATCCGCCGACCAGGCTTCTTGCCATATTGCCGCCACCGATTAACCCCAGTCGTTGATCAGTCATGGGTTGTATGCCAATGGTTTCGTGTTGTTGCGCTTAGGGTCGTTATTTGGCATCACTGTCGTGACCCAAAGATAGCGGTGCCAATCCGGACATGGGTTGCCCCTTCTGCGATTGCGGCATCCATATCATCGGTCATCCCCATTGATAGGCAGTCCAGTGGAAGCCCTTTGCTTCGAAGGTGATTTTGTAGTTTGAAAAGCATTCTAAACACTCGGCGCTGGGTGTCGAAGTCGGTGGCAGGTTTTGGGATTGCCATCAGACCACACAGACGAATATGGGGTAGTGCGAGCACGCTGTTAGCAAGATCTTCGAGGTTGTCGGCCGTGACACCTGATTTTGTCTGTTCTTCCTGAAGGTTGACCTGCAGAAAAAGGTTCAGCGGTCCACGACTTTGGGGCCGCATCTGTGAAAGGCGCCGCGCTATTTTAAGCCGGTCAATACTATGTACCCAGTCAAAATTAGCGGCAATATCACGACATTTGTTGCTCTGGATGGCGCCAATGAAATGCCAGGACAGCGTCATGTCTGCCAGTTGATGAATTTTATCCACTGCTTCCTGGACCTGGTTTTCCCCAAAATCTCGTTGTCCTAGGTTCGCCACAGCACGCACCTCGTCTGCCGACCGGGTTTTACTGACGGCCACCAGTGTGACACTGCCTTCGGGACGGCTGAATCTTTTCCCAGCCGCACCGATTGCTGAGCACACTCGGCTATAACGTGTTGCGAGATCGGTATGACCGTCTATGTTTGTGCGTACAGCAGGTTTCATGGAGACATCTCATGGCGTAAGGTGTTGTGACAATGTCTAAAATATCTAACTTGGAAGGCACAGTGCCGTAAAATGCAGACTTAAGAGTTTAATGTGGGATTATAGGCGACACGAAACCGCTTAGGGGTCGGGTCTGCGGCGGTTCTACGAACTGAGGGAGACACTCATGGATCTGTCTGAACTCTTGGGGTTTGCGGTCAAAAACGGTGCGTCTGATATTCATTTGTCGTCAGGACTGCCGCCACTGATCCGAATCGACGGAGAAATCCGTCGGATCAAAGTGGATCCGTTAGGTGATCATGGGGTGCTCGATATGATCACGGGAATAATGCTGGATCATCAGCGCAAGGAATTCGAGGAACGCTGGGAGTGTGATTTTGCATTCGAGATTCCCAACGTTGCGCGCTTTCGGGTCAATGCATTCAATCAAGCACGAGGACCAGCAGCGGCTTTTCGGGTTATTCCTCGCGATGTGCTGACGCTAGAAGCTATTAATGCGCCGGCTGTGTTTAAGAAACTGGCTGATCGTCCACGCGGACTCGTGCTGGTGACAGGGCCCACCGGGTCCGGAAAATCGACCACGCTGGCCGCGATAATCGACTACATCAATGCCAATCGTCAGGCCCACATCCTGACCCTTGAGGATCCGATCGAGTTCGTGCATCAGAGCAGGAACTGTCTGATCAACCAACGTGAAGTGGGTCGCCACACGCAGAGTTTCAGTGCAGCGCTGAGATCTGCACTGCGTGAAGATCCAGATGTTATCCTGGTGGGTGAGATGCGGGACGTGGATACGATCGGGCTTGCATTGACAGCCGCAGAAACTGGTCACCTCGTGTTTGGTACGCTTCACACTTCCTCAGCCGCGAAGACGGTCGATAGAATTATCGACGTATTTCCAGCCGATCAACAGAACATGACCCGGACGATGCTCTCGGAGTCACTCGAGGCTGTAGTGGCACAGCGCTTAGTGAAAAAAACTGGAGGGGGGCGATGTGCTGCCTACGAAATCATGATCGGCACACCGGCAATTCGTAATCTGATACGTGAGGCGAAGGTGCCTCAGATTTACGGGATGATACAGGTCGGTCGAGAATTCGGAATGGTGACTATGGACCAGTCGCTTGATGCTTTGGTGACACAGAATTTGATATCTGCTGACAGTGCAAAGACCATTGCGGTCGAGGCAGGGAACTTCGAAACTCAAGGTGGCACATGATCACTACTCTAAAAGATCTGGATGTTTGAAGATGACGATGCATGACCTGTTCAGGTTGATGGTCAAGCAAAACGCTTCGGACTTACTTATCTCGGTGGGTGCACCACCGAGCTTGAAAATTGATGGCCAGGTTCTCCCCATCAAGACGGATCCCTTAACACCTGATGTGGCACGGGATCTAGTATTCTCGATTATGACGGAAGTGCAACATGCTGAGTTCGAGTTAGACAACGAACTCAACTTTGCGGTGACTCCCGCAGACATAGGCCGGTTCCGAATCAACGTTTTTCGTCAGCGTAATCATGTCGGTCTGGTTGCGCGTCGGATCAGCAGTGAGATTCCCAGCCTTGAAGCACTTGGACTGCCCGTGGCAACACTCGAGAAGATCGCGATGACCAAGATTGGTCTGGTTCTCTTTGTGGGAGGCACCGGTACCGGCAAGACAACAACCCAGGCTGCGATGGTCGGATACCGCAATCAGCATACACGGGGACATATCATCACCATAGAAGACCCCATTGAATTTGTTCACGATCATATTAAGTGCATTGTGGATCAGCGCGAGGTGGGTGTAGATACGGAATCTTTCGACACCGCGTTGGTTAATGCAATGCGGCAGGCGCCGGATCTGATTCAGATCGGCGAGATTCGCGACTCAGAGACGCTGCGTTCGGCTCTGGTGTTTGCCCAGACGGGTCACCTGTGTTTCGCGACCTTACATGCCGCCAATACCTATCAGGCGCTCGAAAGAATCATCAGCCTGTATCCCGGCGGGGAAAGAGACTCACTGTTGATGGATCTGTCCATGAATCTCTGTGCGGTCGTTTCGCAGAGACTCGTACCCAGCAAAGGCGGATCCGGGCACGTGGCTGCGGTGGAGATTCTGCGCAACCTGCCCTGGTTTCGGGATCTCATTACCAAGGGAGAGATCGATCACTTGCAGGAAGCGATGGAACGCCCCTCGACCGACGGTGTCGTCACTTTCGATCAGTCCCTTTATGAGCTCCACCAGAATGGTCAGATCTCACTGGAGGATGCGTTACGAAATGCTACCTCCAAGAACAATCTTCGCCTCAGGATTCAACTCGAAGGCACCGCGGCGAAAGATCGCCAGGAGATCGGCTCGACACTGCACACAGTTGAGTTCTGACCTAGGGTCAGCTGCTTTTTCGTACTGGACCATACGCCATTGCCTGGGCTGATGAGCGCAGGCCAGTCCGTATACCGTATTCAGTCCGTGGGCAGACCCTCGTAGAGTACTTGACCCGCGACCAGTGTCCACCGAACCTTGCCCGGTAGTGTCCAGCCGTCAAAGGGTGTGTTGGTGCCGTTGCTGTGCAGAAGTTCGGCATTCAGTGTCCATGTGGTGTCAGGATCAAAAATACAAATATCGGCAGGTGCACCTTCAGACAATTGTCCCAGGTCGGTTCCCAGGATCCGGGCTGGTTCTGACGTAATCGCAGCAATGGCCTTTTGGAGAGGCAGTACGTTGTCGTCCACCAATTGCAGTACCAGCGAAAGTAGGGTCTCAACACCGGCGATTCCTGCTGCAGATTCGCTGAAAGGCGCGAGCTTGGCGTCTGTCCCATGGGGTTGGTGATCAGAACAAATGGCCTGTATCACGCCATCT
>Ga0208747_1000005_pt1 | contig 83011 bp, 78 predicted proteins | sample Knorr_S7_td_AAIW_FD_185597 | JGI IMG/M metagenome (GOLD analysis project Ga0208747, IMG submission 185597) | Marine microbial communities from Southern Atlantic Ocean transect - Knorr_S7_td_AAIW_ad_750m_LV_A (SPAdes) (version 2) | ecosystem: Environmental > Aquatic > Marine > Oceanic | place...
TTCATTACCTAAATCTCCTAAAGTATTGATGGATGACAACAAAGGGGTGAGTATGTGGTACAACTAGCACTCACCTCTATTGAGTGCTAATGATAGCTGGTTTCAGCTCCCTGTCAAGTGGGCCATTGCCACTCAATCATCCAGCCGGTGATAGTCGGTTTCAATACTGGATTTACCTGGGCTGGAATTCACGGAGGTCGATCCCGGATGGATCGGACCAAACCGCCGGACAGCCAACCGGATTAGCGACCGTCGGAGTGGCGGCGTCAAGCACGCAAACCCCACGATATCCGTAAAAAACCCCGGTGTGAGTAACAATGCGCCTGCAGCAAGAAGAAATAAACCCTCCAGCAATTCGAGTGCCGGCAACTCACCGCGGGCTGCACTTTGACGAACACGGTTCAGAGCAGACAGGCCCTGCAGCCGGACCTGCCAAGCACCCACCAGCGCCGTGAGGACAACCAGTGCGATGGTCCACGGTGCCCCAATGACGTTCCCCACCTTGATCAACAAAAAAATCTCAACCAATGGAACCGCGAGAAAAATCAGGAAAATAGTGGGCACTGTTAAGGTCTAGTTAAGGTCTAAGTGGCACGGTTGACTCAACAGCACAAAACTTAATTCGATTGTGGACGTTAAGTGTAGTCGATTGCCAGACGCTCGTTGGTCTGGGTCGCTACAATAGCCCAGATGCATAGTCGGGTGGTAACAATGCTCGACGTCTACCGCTCCAAGATGATTTGTACAGCGTAATAACTCAACGCGATTGTCTCGATTTGCTCATGAAAACGATAACCGCCCTGCTCCTGCTGTTATCAGTAATGCTATCACCATTAAATGGGGTAGCCCAGCAGGACAGCAATCTCCTTCCAGCTGAAGAAGCATTCAAGTTCCACGCCTCACTGGTCAACCCGAATACGATCGAGGCCGTATGGACGATCGCTGAGGGTTACTACATGTATCGCAGTAAGTTTGGCTTTACAGCTGAACCTGTTCAAGCCGTTTTAGGCGACGCCAGATATCCTGCCGGGACCATCAAACACGATGAGTATTTTGGCGAGGTCGAGACTTACACAGATTCAGTTCGCATCACTTTGCCGTTGGATAGAGATCACTTTGTCGGGGGTCCATTGGTCCTGTTCGCGGTAGGTCAAGGCTGTAACAAACCGGTCGGCGTTTGTTATCCACCGATTACACAACGTGTCCAAATAGTCGTACCCGTCACGACGTCGTCATTAAGCAACGATCAACGCTCTGGTTCAGTCAAGACGAGTTCGGAGTCATCCAGCACTGGTGGCAGCGTGACTGCATTGCAGACATTGCTGGGCACCACCGCTGGTGATGTCCAGGAATTTCTCGATCCCGAGGATGCATTTCAGGTGGAGATCGAGATCGCTGGCGAAAACGCTCTGGCAGTACATTTCAAGATCGCACCGGGATACTACCTATATCGTGACAAAATCGCTTTTCAGGTTGTGCAAGGTAAAGCACAGGTTCGCGCATTCGACCTGCCGCCAGGCACTGTAAAACAGGACCCCTATTTTGGTGCTGTTGATGTTTACCTCATTAGCCGTAGCATCATTGTGCCCATCGAGAGAAATAATCCGATGGCTGACACGCTCAGCGTGTCCGTCAATTTCCAGGGCTGTGCCGAAAAGGGCATTTGCTATGCGCCCATGAACACAATCCGCAAGATTGAATTCCCCAGCTTCGTGAACACCAAGACTAAGGGCCAAGCTGAAGGGGCATTATCAGCCCGCAACCTAATTGCTTTTTTCGGTGCCGCTTTCGTCACGGGGTTACTGCTAACCTTTACGCCGTGTGTACTGCCCTTAATTCCGATTCTTTCCAGCATCATCGTCGGTCAAGGCGGCACTTCCAGTCGCCTCCGGGGCGGGGCGATTTCATTGGCCTATGTACTGGGGACGGCCGCGACTTATGCTGCAATCGGTGCTGTGGCAGGCGCGACCGGAGAGCAACTGCAAGCCTATTTCCAGAACATTTGGGCAATTGGCTTGATCAGCATCATCCTCACACTGATGGCATTGTCTATGTTTGGCCTCTATGAAATTCAAATGCCTGCCTTTGTACAGTCAATTCTGACCGCGCGTACGACCAGTTTGAGTGCCGGTTCGTTTGGCATGATTTTTCTTCTTGGTGCAGTGTCCGCACTGGTAGTCGGTGCTTGTGTGTCACCGCTGCTGATTTCTGTACTGAGCATCGCTATTTTCCATGGTGACCCCTATCTGGGTGCTGGGCTGATGTTTTCTATGGCGCTGGGTATGGGCGTGGTTCTCATTGCCATCGGCTTCGGTGCAGGTATCTTACTGCCTCGAACTGGCGCCTGGATGGATCGAGTGAAACATCTGTTTGGTGTGATGCTGATTGGTGTTGCCATTTATCTTCTTGGCACCATCCCTGCTGTACCTGTTTTACTGTTGTGGGCAGTGCTCTTAATCATGTTTGGCATCTATCTCGTTAAAAGCCAGGGCCCTATGCTGAAGTGGCGCTACGCCTGGAATGCTTTGGGTACCCTTTGCATCATCTGGGGAATGTTGGCAATGTTCGGCGGCTTGAACGGTGGTCGTAATATCCTGCAGCCCGTCAGCTTAGCGCTGTTTAGCGAGGAGGTATTGAAGGACGCTGTGTCCGTAAAAGGCCAACCTCAATTTTACAAGGTGACCAGCGTGGCCGAATTTGAACAGCTGCTATCTGACGCCCGCTCAGATGAGCAATCTGTGATTCTGGACTTTTATGCAGACTGGTGCACTGATTGCCTGCGCATGGAAAAAACAACATTTAACGATCCGCAGGTACGCACAGACCTGACCCAATTCCGTTTGCTCAAACTGGACGTCACCGATCCCTCAGATCCAGTTGGTAAAACCATCAAGCAACGCTATGGCGTATATGGTCCCCCAGCGCTGCTGTTTTTCGACGCACAAGGTCAAGAACTGTTGGCAAAACGCCTCTACGGCTACCTTGACCCGAACCGTTTCCTCTCTCTGCTCAAGAGCCTTAGAGAATGACCACCTAGTGGGAAACTCAAGGAAAACCTTGGCAGTCTACACCCTGCTTGCATTAGTGGTGGTGGCGGCTGGCGGGTACTGGTTAAGTCAACTGCGTTCGCCTTCTATCACTGACATCAGCGCCGGGGCTGAAACCATTATTTCGTTTGACCTGCCTACCAGTACGGGAGAGGAATGGTCAACGCAAGTGATTGACAACAAAGTGGTACTGATTAATTTCTGGGCCACCTGGTGCGCACCTTGCCGAACTGAAATCCCCTTACTGATCGCAATGCAGGCACGACATGCGCACGAGATTCAGGTCGTGGGTATTGCGGTTGATGATGCCGAGTCCGTTCGCCGGTTCGAGGATGAAGTGGGCCTGAACTATGTCTCATTGATCGGCCTAACCGCAGGTCCCGAACTCATGCAGCGCTACGGCAGTGCTGGACAACTGCCATTTACTTTAGTGTTTGACCGAACCGGTGTGCTCCGCTACCGAAAAACGGGCGAACTACAAGCGGCTGAACTCTCGGACTGGTTAACACGCCTCCTCTAAGCCATCGCCTAAGTTCGTCGAAATTGACGATATTTGTACCTATATGACTCAAACATCACCGAACTAGACAGACTAGATAGCTTCGTGCACAATGGACACCTCATTTAATCCTTAAGGTCTTCCTCCCGTGAGACACATCCTGCTACTGCACGGCCCCAACCTGAACTTACTGGGCACTCGTGAGCCTTCACATTATGGTCACCAGACGTTGGCTGATATCAACCAGCTGGCATCTCAAACCGCTGCCAGCAAAGGTTTTCAGCTGACGAGCTTCCAATCGAACGCGGAACACGAACTAATCGAACAAGTTCATGCAGCAGCGACAGATGGCACCGAATTTATCGTGATCAACCCCGCGGGCTTTACGCATACCAGTGTGGCTTTACGTGACGCACTCGCAGGGGTGGCGATACCGTTCATCGAAGTGCATCTGTCGAACGTCCACGCCCGAGAGAGTTTCCGCCGCCATTCTTACTTTTCTGATATTGCGCTAGGGGTTATCGCGGGTTTCGGTGCCATGAGTTACGAGTTTGCTCTTGACGCTGCCATTGCACACCTTGAATCCGGGCACTGAACACCGGGCAACAACTGATGGATATCCGCAAAGTTAAAAAACTCATTGAGCTGCTTGAAGAGTCTGAATTGACTGAAATTGAGATCAGTGAGGGTGAGGAATCGATTCGTCTGAGTCGCAGCAATAACGAAACCCAAGTGTACTCGGTACCAACTCAGGCCATACCACCCGCGCCACTAAGCACAGTCGCCGAACCCTCATTGGATGACCGCGCGGCTAGCGTGAGCTTTCCAGCGGATCAAGTGTCCGTGGTTTCACCCATGGTAGGGACCTATTACGCCTCACCAAATCCTGACACCCCAGCCTATGTCGAACTGGGAACCGAGGTAAGCGTGGGGGATACGTTATGTGTTATTGAGGCGATGAAAATTTTTAATCCGGTCGATACTGAAAGCGCCGGCATCGTCTGCAAGATTTTCAAGCACAGCGGCGACCCGGTTGAATTTGGTGAGCCTCTTTTCCTGATTGAATCTTTATCTTCCTGACCGGTGTCTAATGATTGATAAATTGGTGATCGCCAATCGCGGTGAGATTGCGCTGCGAATTCTTAGAACATGCCGTGAGCTCGGAATTCGTACTGTTGCACTGTATTCCGAAGCGGATCGGGATACACAATACGTACGCCTGGCTGATGAATCCGTGTGTATCGGTCCGGCGGCAAGCATAGACAGCTACCTGAATATTCCGGCTGTGATTGCCGCAGCTGAAGTAACAGATGCTGTTGCGATCCATCCAGGTTATGGATTTCTTGCAGAAAACGCTGATTTCGCCGAACGGGTCGAACAGAGTGGATTTATATTTGTGGGTCCTTCAGCAGACACAATCCGTGTGATGGGGAACAAAATTGCCGCTATTGAGCAGATGCAAAGAGCCGGTGTGCCCTGCGTGCCAGGTTCGAACGGCCCATTGCCGAACGACAATACGGCAGTCGCGAAAATTGCTGCGGAAATCGGTTATCCCGTCATTATCAAAGCCGCGTCGGGCGGCGGTGGCAAGGGGATGCGGGTTGCCCACACTGAAGCCGCGCTACTCAATGCCTGGCAACTGACCCGTAACGAAGCACAAGCATCCTTCGGAGATGCCACAGTTTACCTGGAACGTTATCTGGAACGTCCTCGTCATATTGAGTTCCAGGTACTTGCAGACACGCACGGACATGTGATCCATCTTGGAGATCGGGATTGCTCAATGCAGCGTAGACACCAAAAGATCATAGAAGAAGCACCTGCCCCAGGCATTGATCCGAAGTTGCGGGCAAAGATGACTCAATGCTGTATAGACGCCTGCCACGTCCTGAACTATCGAGGAGTCGGTACCCTCGAATTTCTTTATGACAACGGTGAGTTCTTTTTCATTGAGATGAATACACGTATCCAGGTCGAACATCCAGTAACCGAAGCGATTACCGGGATTGATATTGTCAGAGAACAGATGCAGGTGGCGGCAGGTCAGCCACTTGAACATACTCAGGCGGACATCATTTTCAGGGGGCACGCTGTTGAGTGCCGCATCAATGCGGAAGACCCGGACACGTTTCTGCCATCACCAGGCACAATCACTCAGTACCACCAACCGGGCGGACCTGGTATCCGGGTGGACTCTCATATTTATAACAACTACACCGTACCACCTTACTATGATTCCATGATCGCCAAAGTCATTACCCACGGCGAGAACCGTACACAGGCATTAACCAGAATGAGTGGCGCTCTTGAGGAGATGGTGATCGACGGCATTAAGACCAATATTCCACTTCAACAACGCCTGGTAACTGATTCGGCCTTTGTACGGCAACCGATGGATATCCACTACATCGAAAGGAACCGGCGAAGCTGACCTGGGCGGTCGCATAACAGGCCCCGTTGGCATTCTGTCTCCTGTGGATTATTGGCTGCAAATCAGCATTACCGTTGAACAACCCGCCGTTCAGCGGATCACTGAAGCAATGGACGGCCTCGGTGCTGTGGCAGTGTCACGGCAGCATGCCGGGGGCAGCGCGCGTTTCGACACTGCATTATCCGATTTTCAGGGCTGGTCAACAGAAAATGTCAGCGGTCTTTTCCCGCCAGACGCCGACCAAAAAACTATCTGTAATTACCTTCATGACGCCAGTGGCGGACACACCGGGATCAATTGTCAAATCTTAGCGGACCGTAACTGGGAACGGGTTAGCCGAGATCAATTCAAACCAGTCAATGTCGAAGGTGATCTATGGATCTGTCCAAGCTGGTGTCAACCGCCGGTCCCTACCGCTGTCAATGTCATAATTGACCCAGGTCTGGCTTTTGGGACTGGTACACATCCCACCACTGCGCTTTGCCTCAGGCAATTAAACAAAATTGACCTCAGCGAGCATACGGTACTTGATTGGGGCTGCGGATCGGGAATACTGGCAATAGCGGCACTGAAGTTGGGTGCTTTGCGAGCAACAGCCACAGACATCGACCCTAAGGCCTTGAGCACCACTCTGCAGAATGGCCTGAACAACGAGATCGGCGACCAACTGACGGTCGAGACGCCCGAACAAATTGTGAGCCCGATGATCTTTGACATCGTCATCGCCAACATACTGGCTCACACGCTGATCGAACTGGCACCACGGCTGAATTCACTGCTCGCAGCCGATGGGATGGTGTTACTCAGCGGAGTTCTGGGCGCTCAGGCTGAAACTGTATGTGCCGCATTCGGTCCGGGCTATACTTTTGATACCGTGCCGGCAGACGAATGGATTTTGCTTATCGGTACGCGCACAACATGTAGGCCCATTAAACATGACGTATAACGAACAGACTTTGCTTGAAACTCGCTGTAACGGTTGCAAGGGTATCCTATCAGTAACGGCGGATACCCTGGCTGCTGGGGCAGGTCTTGTTCAATGCGGTGAGTGCGATACGGTATTCAACGCAGCATGGAACCTGGTAGAACAGATTCCAAACCCGACACAAGCCCGGTCGTTACAGAATCAATCAACTGCCGGTACATCAGCAGACCAAAATTCTGAATTTGACCAGTCCAAAGTGGACCCGCGACCGCGATTATTTGATCTAGAGACAGAACACCTCGATGAATTGCAACTGCCGGCAACTGAAACAGAAAGTCTGGATGAGATAAAAAGGGTACTTCGCGGCGAGCGAGGTTTCGGCCCAACTGGAAATCAGAAAGTGTCCGATTTCCATTCAACAACCTATCAAACTGAGCCCAGACTCGGTCTAACTGATAGCGCCCGCGACTTCGACAGCGCATCAACTAACACAGCCACTCTCAGCCATGGTCATTCGCAGACTGTACATCCAGCCCCAGCAACATCCAGAAATCTGATCTGGTTCAGCGCGTCAGTGGTTGCTGTTTTGGCATTGTTTCTACAGGCACGCTACGTGTTATTCGACCAACTCGCTGCTATTCCAGCTGCCCGACCCTACTTGGTTCAAGTCTGCAAAAACTTCAATTGCAGCATACCGCTACCGCTGTCGGGTCCTGTATTCCGCGTGATCGAAACCAAGGTTGATCTGCATCCGGATATACCCGGTGTTGTGATCGTTAAAGTTCGCCTGCTTAACCGCAGCACACAACATCGAACCTACCCCGCGATTGAACTGGCCTTGAGTGACCGAAATGGCCGTATTGTCGGCCGTCGTACATATTCACCAAAATCGTTTCTCACAATAGACGACCTCGATAAAAAAGTGCCACCCGGGGCTGATGTGGTCGTGATCGTAAACCTAGCCCAGCCCGAAGATAATGCAGTAGGTTTCGAGGCTAGGATAGTCAGTAGCTAAGTCAATTTTCAGCTAGATATCAATGACGGATTCCAGTATTCAACTCGGCCGGGTCAGGCTACAGGGCAGCGTATTGGCTGCACCCATGGCCGGCGTGAGTGACCGACCGTACCGTCGACTCGCCCGCATCCACGGTGCTGCACTGGCTGTGAGTGAAATGATTAGTGCAAACCCCGCACTTCGTCACTCGTCCGAGAGTTTGCGACGAATTGATCACAGCGGTGAAACAGGCCCTATTAGTATTCAGCTGCTCGGAGCGGACCCGTTACAGATGGCTGAAGCTGCGAAGTTCAATGTAGATCGTGGCGCCAATATCATCGATATCAATATGGGTTGCCCATCCAAGAAAGTGTGCAATCGCAGGGTCGGCTCCGCCTTGTTACGGCATGAAATTCTGGTGGGCCAAATCTTGGACGCTGTGGTTTCAGCAGTTGATGTGCCAGTCACACTAAAGATTCGAACGGGGTGGGACCCAGATCAACGCAACGGGGTTCGAATCGCAAAGATTGCAGAATCGGCGGGCATAAGCGGGCTGTCAGTACACGGTCGTACTCGGCAGTGCAAATTTCATGGTCCAGTCGAATATCAGACCATCAAGCAAATAAAAAGGGAAGTAGGGATCCCCGTCATCGCCAACGGTGACATTGATTCGCCACAAAAAGCGAAGCGAGTGCTGGAATATACCCAAGCTGATGGAATCATGATTGGCAGAGCAGCGCAGGGACAACCCTGGTTGTTCGGTCGCATAGCCAACTATTTGAACTGTGGAATCGATCCGGGAGACCCGCATCCAATCAGCAAACGTGATACCCTTCTGACGCACCTGAGCGAGTTGTACTTGCTCTACGGAAACGTCAACGGTGTCCGGATTGCACGTAAACATGTGTCCTGGTACACCTCGGCAATAGGAAACGTTCAAGTGTTTCGCAGACGCTTTAATCTAATCGACAAACCTGATGAACAGATCGAGTTTGTCAGGCGCCATTTGATTGGCCCGGAGGGGTAGGGATCACTGAGCATGTAGATACTTCTGAAGGCAAACCACTTAACCACCACGTCAAGCAGTCTATAGAACGTTATTTCAGAGAGTTGAATGGTGCGCAGCCGGCTTCGGTTTACGATATGGTTCTGCGGGAAGTCGAGCGCCCTCTGCTTGAAGTCGTTATGCAGCAAACCAACGGAAATCAGTCTCGTGCCGCTGAGGTTCTGGGCATCAACCGCAACACCTTACGTAAGAAACTTAAGTTCTACCAACTGATCAGATGAACTCTGCTGTGCCGCTGCGCTGGATTATTACTGCCGCAACTTTGACCTTGGGAAAAACACTATGGCAACGGAACGCTTTGCGCCCGTAAAACGTGCGCTCATCAGCGTCTCGGATAAAACAGGTGTCGTAGCCTTTGCACGTACGCTTCGGGAGCTCCAGGTTGACATCCTCTCAACCGGTGGTACAGCCCGATTACTGCAGGAACACAACATCGACGTTATCGAAGTTTCTGATTACACAGGTTTTCCTGAAATGATGGCTGGGCGTGTAAAGACCCTGCATCCGAAAATACACGGCGGCATTCTGGCTCGACGCGGTACTGACGAAGGCAACATGGCAAAAGCAGGAATACTGCCCATAGATCTTGTGGCTGTTAACCTTTATCCGTTTGAACAGACAATCGCACAACCGGACTGCTCCGCCGAACGAGCAATCGAAAATATCGACATTGGCGGGCCGGCGTTGCTGCGAGCCGCGGCCAAGAACCATGCGGACGTTACAGTAATCGTCGACAGCAATGACTACGACTGCATTCTCACAGAGCTCAGCGCCAATGGTGGCGTCTCAACGGCAACCCGCAAACGCTTGGCAGCAGATGCTTTCAGTCACACCGCCCGTTACGATGGATTGATATCCAATTACCTGACGGACAGCGATGAAAATAAAGGTTTACCACGGACACTAAATCTACAGTTCCAGAAAGCCAGCGCCCTGCGCTACGGTGAAAATCCCCACCAAATTGCGGCCTTTTATCGGGAAGCATCGCCCGCCCCTGGCACTTTAGCAACAGCTCATCAGACCCAAGGTAAACCACTGTCTTTCAATAATGTTGCGGATGCCGACGCAGCACTTGAATGTGTCGCGGCTTTTGATACAGCCACCTGCGTTATCGTCAAACATGCTAATCCCTGTGGTGTGGCCTGCGCCGACACCTTGCTCGATGCTTATCAGATGGCTTATGCGACTGACCCCACCTCCGCTTTTGGCGGCATTATTGCGTTCAACCGAGAGCTTGATGCCTCTACCGCCCAACAAATACTCGACCGACAGTTCGTAGAAGTCATCATCGCGCCCACCCAAAGCGAACAGGCGGCTGAAGTGCTCGCAGCAAAAACGGGCATACGCGTTCTGCTAACAGACATTATCGCAAGTGAAGCCTTTGAACAGCACCACTTCAAACGCGTTGGCGGCGGTCTTCTGGTTCAAGAACAAGATCAAGGACAGGTGTCAGTCGACGATCTTAAGGTCGTGACCCGGCGCGAACCGACTCCCGAACAATTTCGCGACCTGCAGTTTGCCTGGACAGTGGCCAAATTCGTTAAATCAAATGCGATTGTATACGCCGCTGATCAACGAACAATCGGAATCGGGGCTGGGCAGATGAGCCGTGTTTATTCAGCCAAAATAGCCGGCATCAAAGCAGCGGACGAGAATCTGAACCCCGCGGGTGCCGTCATGGCATCGGACGCTTTTTTCCCATTCAGAGACGGTATTGACTCAGCCGCGGCAGCCGGAATCAGTGCCGTTATTGAACCCGGCGGCTCAGTCCGCGACGACGAAGTCATTGCAGCTGCGGACGAACACGGGCTTGCAATGGTATTCACGGGCATGCGTCACTTTCGGCATTGAACACGATGGCAAAAGTACTGGTAGTCGGCAGTGGGGGTAGGGAACACGCACTGGCCTGGAAGCTTGCACAATCCGACCGTATAAACACGGTATTTGTTGCCCCAGGAAATGCGGGCACGGCGCACGAAAACGGCGTGGAAAACATCGCTATAGCGGCTGACGATACCGATCGGCTTTGTGAATTTGCCCAACTTGAAGGCATTAATTTGACCGTCATCGGTCCCGAAGGACCACTTGTAGAAGGTATCGTTGACCGTTTTACCGAAAAAGGGTTGCGCTGTCTGGGACCTAGCGGTAAAGCTGCCCAGCTTGAAGGGTCTAAATCTTTCGCCAAGGATTTTCTGCAGCGCCACAACATACCGACTGCCGAACACCAAGTGTTCAGCGAGTCAAGAAAAGCTTACGCCTGGCTTGAGTCAAATGAACCGCCTTTTGTCATCAAAGCCGACGGTTTGGCTGCTGGCAAAGGCGTCATCATCACTCACGAACTCAAGGAAGCAAAGCAAGCTATTACGCAGATTTTGGAAGAGCAGCGCTTTGGCGACGCCGGCAATCAGGTGGTCATCGAGCAATTCTTGAGTGGAGAGGAAGTCAGCTATATCTGTCTAGTCTCCGGGAAAGAGGTGCTGCCCCTGGCAACCTCCCAGGACCACAAGGCTCGAGATGACGGTGATCAGGGACCCAACACCGGCGGAATGGGGGCTTATTCACCGGCACCGATCGTTGACCCGTCACTTGATCAGCGCATTCTAAAGCAGGTCATAGAACCAACCGTCAATGGCCTGGCTAGCGAAGGAATTCCTTACACCGGTTTTCTTTATGCTGGCCTGATGATTGGCGAAGATAACGTACCACGGGTACTTGAATTCAACTGCCGCCTCGGTGATCCTGAAACCCAACCGATACTGATGCGACTAAATTCGGATCTTGCAACACTGTGCGACGCGGTACTCGACGGTCATATTGCAGACATCGACGTCGTCTGGGACAAGCGCTGTTCTCTGGGCGTAGTGATGGCATCGGCTGGATATCCGGATTGCTACGACATCGGTCTGCCCATCGACGGCCTCGATACGCCAAAGAAAGACACCGTCAAGGTCTTTCATGCAGGCACCCATGATCGAGATGGACAGGTACTTACCAGCGGTGGTCGCGTACTGTGCGTAACAGCGCTCGGTTCTGATATTGAATCGGCCCGCGACTTGGTCTATAGCACAATAAAGTCGATACACTGGCCAGGGTCTTTCTGGCGTGCCGATATTGGCCACCGTGCGCTAGCCCGGCAAGAAACCGAACACAAGTAAGGAGAATTGATATGAGCAAAAAATTTGTCTCGGTCTTGATGGGATCCGATTCCGACCTCTCAACCGTACAATCTACTCTTGATACCTTGAGCGCCCTGGCAATACCTTTTGAAGTAAAGATTACTTCTGCCCACCGTACGCCCGATGACACCCGTCGTTATGTGCGTGACGCTGAGGAAAGAGGCTGTACCGTATTTGTTGCAGCGGCGGGTCTGGCAGCGCACCTAGCTGGAACAGTTGCTGCCCATACACTAAAACCTGTCATCGGAATCCCCATGGACGCTGGACCACTCAACGGGCATGATGCACTGCTGTCCACTGTCCAGATGCCTGGGGGAATACCGGTCGCCTGTGTCGCCATCGGCAAAGCAGGGGCAAAAAATGCCGCTTATCTGTCCGCACAAATACTTGCAATCAGTGACGCCGAACTGGCGGAAAGACTTAAAGCCGAGCGGGAAGCAAACGCCCAACTCGTTCGAGATAAAGATCACAAGTTGCAAACAAACCTGGATAAACAAAATGTCCTTTCGGCGCCAGATTGAAAAAGCAGTCGAAGTTTGTGCGGCAGGCGGGATAATTGCTTACCCGACCGAATTCTGCTTTGGGTTGGGCTGCGACCCGCTCAACGAAACCGCCGTCCGGCGGATACTGACACTAAAGCACCGGAGTTGGACCAAAGGGCTGATCGTGATCGCAGACGATGTTCGCCGGCTGGGACGGCTTATTGATTGTTCCGACAGCAGTTCACTCACAGCACCGCTCGCCAGCTGGCCTGGGCCACACACCTGGTTACTGCCGGCTTTAACCGCTACCCCCCGTTGGCTGCGCGGTCAATACGATACCCTGGCGGTACGACTCACTGACCACCCACTGGCAATGGTACTGTGTCGACAAAGTCGGTCTGCGATCGTATCCACCAGCGCAAATAGAAAGAATCAGCCTCCACTACGTACCGCCAGACAAGTCCGGTTTGAATTTGGTGATGACATAGATTGGATAATTGATGGCCCAGTAGGCCGGGCAAATTCACCGAGCGAGATCCGCGATGCCCGTACTGGCCAGCTTGTCCGCGGTGGAAACTGAAACAGACGGCTTTGATCTAAACCCCCACTATGACTATTTCTACTAGTGAGGAAGTTCGAGAATTTTTCAGAACTCTGCAGGATCAGATCTGCTCGGCACTAGAACACACCGACGGCAAGGCGTTATTCACAGAAGACACCTGGACACACCACAAAGGGGGTGGCGGACGCACCCGAATTCTGTGCCAGGGAGCGCTTTTTGAGCAGGTAGGTGTTAACTTCTCCCATGTTAGGGGAGACCGACTGCCAACGGCCGCAACAGTCCATAGACCCACCCTGGCTGGTTGCAAATATGAAGCCATGGGCGTCTCCCTGGTGATTCATCCACTCAATCCCTATGTACCAACAGCCCATATGAATGTTCGTTTTTTCACAGCATCAACCGGTGAGAAAGATGGGGTCTGGTGGTTTGGTGGTGGTTTCGACCTCACCCCTTACTACGGATTTGAGGAAGATGCTATTCACTGGCATCGCACTGCATGGGAGGCCTTAAGGCCTTTTGGTGAGGACCTTTATCCTCGCATGAAAAAGTGGTGTGACGAATACTTTGTTCTGAAACACCGCGGAGAACAGCGCGGCATTGGTGGATTGTTTTTTGACGACTTCAATGAAGGTGGTTTTGAAAATTCCTTTGGAGTGACCCGTAGTATCGGTGAACATTTTCTGCCGGCTTACCTCCCAATTGTAGAGCGGCGGTGTGCAACCCCCTACGGCACGAATGAACTCGAGTTTCAGCGCTATCGGCGAGGTCGATACGTGGAATTCAATCTAGTTTATGATCGCGGCACATTATTTGGTCTACAAAGTGGTGGTCGTACGGAATCAATTTTGATGTCGCTGCCGCCCGAAGTGTCGTGGCGATACAACTGGAAACCTACCCCAGGTTCTTCTGAAGAAGCACTTTACCTTCAATTCCTTCGACCCAGAGACTGGCTCGAAGATGAATCATGAACTGATCGAGAACAACTAAACTCATTGGCTAGACGTCTCTATACCCTGCTGCTTTGGTTGCTGTTACCTATCGTACTGCTACGATTGGTCGTCAAAGGATTCTACAGCTCCGCCTACCGCGACCGCTGGGCAGAGCGTTTTGGGTACGGCCCGAATTATCCCGACCGATTCAATGTCTGGATTCATGCTGTGTCTGTTGGGGAAGTTAATGCAGCCACTCCGCTTATTACCAATCTTCTCAGTGCTCGGCCAGACTGCCGGATTTTGGTCACAACGATGACCCCTACTGGATCGGAAAGGGTACGCTCAACGATCGATCAACAAGTAACCCACTGTTATGCGCCATATGATTATCCGTTTGCCGTAACGCGCTTCCTACAAAGGACATCACCTGACGTTCTGATTCTGATGGAGACGGAAATCTGGCCAAACATAATTACTCAGTGCGATCGCATGGGAACGAAAGTCTTAATGACGAATGTCCGCATGTCAGAAAAGTCACGCCGGGGCTATGCGCGTGTTTTGCCAGTAATCGGGCTGGCTCTGACCAAGGTATCTGAATTCGGTGTCCAATCCGATAGTGACCGACAGCGGCTGATCGATCTGGGCGTCTCCCCGAATAGAGTAACCCGAACCGGCAGCATGAAATTCGAGACCAACTTACCGCTCAGTCTGCGAGAGGTCGCAGAAGCTGTGCGGCGAAATTGGGGACGCGACCGTTCCGTGATCGTTTGCGGCAGCACTCACGATGGTGAAGAATCACTGCTTTTAGGCCTGCTCAAGGACCTGTCCGAACAGTTTCCACAGACGCTACTGGTCTTGGCACCCCGACATCCGGAACGTTTTGATCAAGTTGCCCGACTGACCGTTCGATCCGGATTTAACATGGCACGACGCAGCCAGCAGCATGGCCCTATTCCAGACTCTGTGTCTGTTCAGATTGCGGATACCATGGGTGAACTTGCAATGCTTTATGCTGCTGCCGACATTGCCATCGTCGGAGGCAGTTTGATTCGTATAAAAGGAATCGGTGGTCATAATATTCTGGAACCCTGTGCGGTAGGTGTGCCCGTTATATTTGGGCCTTATATGCGCAATTTTTCTGAGATCAGCCAGCTTGCGCTCGCTCGTCAGGCTGGGTTTCAGATTGATGGTCCTGAGTCGCTTAAAGCGCAGGTGTGCACTCTGTTGCGCGATGCCGATCTTCGCGCAACAACCGGTGAAAACGGTATACGTATGGTATCTGAAAACACCGGTGCCACTGACAGTACACTAAAACTTATTTTGCCTTATCTAAACCAACGCAACTAATCAATTATTACGCCCAATGACTCAAATTGATCGGTCTTTCTTAGCTAGATTAGCGGTAGTTTTTAACGCCATCGCGCAACACTTTCGAGATGTTGTTTGACAAAACAATTGCTGATTACTACTCAGTAAGAATAAATAAAACTACTTCACTCACCTATAAACATACCTCAACATTAGTTACACAGCATTTAATTAAAGTGGCTATCGCTTGACATTTGTTTTTGCCTGACTATAGTTCGCGCTTTAGGAGCAACTGTGTTTTGTTACTCCGCGTTTGTGAGAACGAAATGTTTAACGGTAAAACTATCTCGAAAAATTAAATGAGAGCTTTAACGTTATAAATTTAAACCTATCGTTCCAATCAACAGCTGGCAGTCAATAGCTCACCTCACATCAACCCTAGCAGAGGAAATTAACTATGGCGGCAAAGAAAAAAGCCACGAAGAAACGAGCAGCATCCAAGAAAAAATCAACTCGGCGAGTAGCGAAAAAGAAAGCAACTAAGAAGAAAGCAACTAAGAAGAAAGCAGCTAAGAAGAAAGTAGCTAAGAAGAAAGCAACTAAGAAGAAAGCAACTAAGAAGAAAGCAGCTAAGAAAAGGCGCTAAGAACGCGTAACAGTGACGTTAATCAACCGTTAGGCAGACGTTCCTAACTCGAAAGAGGCGATGGCTCAGGCCGTCGCCTCTTTTGTGTTTTTGGGGTAGTTTTCTCGCCTGCTGGCTAGAAAACGACCGGAATCTAGGGAGCGATTAACGCCGGTGTGGTCGCCCGATGACCTGCGAGATCTGGTAATCCCAGGTGATATAGCCCGAATCTTCGGATGTAGGAAATGACAGGTTGGTATTGAACACCTGTGTCTGACCGGGTGGTACATTCTTAGTGATCCTGGCCGTCACCCACCCCAATCCGTTACAGTTGCTCCGATCTGTTTTACCCTGAGTTGGGCAATCCAGCATCTCAATTTGTACTACAACCTCGACTATAGAAGAAACTAGCGAGTCATTGCGTAGAATGCCTTTCATGTCGTAACTACCCGCGTAACCTGGAGTCATGATCACTTGGGATAGTTCGACCTCTGAATCCGAAATCAGCGAGTCGGAACGTTCGTCATTTTTTAAATTCAACTGGTAGATAATGACTGCGACTGCGAGAAGTACAACCAGCAAAGTAAACGCCAGTCGAGGATAACGACTTGCTGAGACGACAAGCGTAAGCCCGATAATTCCCAGCACGAACCAGTGCATAATCTTACTCCCTAGCCGAAGGCTCCAAATTAAGTTGCCGAAATAACTACAGATTCATTATCCCTTGTTATAACATCATTACGTAGCGCGATCGTTATTGGATTTCGATATCATTGGATTTCACACTCGATTCGAGCCTGACTCGACCATGAACAATCACAGATGAAATCTCGTTAACACAATATTCACAGCAGGGAGGCGATACTCATTGAAATATGATGACACACACTGCAAACGAGTCTTGGGTAACATACAACTATCAGCGTGCGATTTAGACTATTGCAGCGTGAGTCGCTTCGATGTCAACCGGACAAGTAACGCTAATCAATTCTAGGAGTTTGACCGGATGCGCTACCAAACTGGGATTGACTCTGATCGCAACCGCAGCATAGGCATCATTCTTGCTAACCTGGGAACACCTGACGCTCCAGATTCACCCGCCGTACGCAAATTTTTGGCTCAATTTCTACATGATCATCGTGTGGTAGAACTACATCGAATGATCTGGTGTCCAATACTTCACGGCATTATTCTCCGGTTTAGACCAAAACGCAGTGCCACCGCCTATCAAAAAATCTGGTCACCCGAGGGATCGCCTCTTCTAACAATTGCGAGACGTCAAACCGATCTAATCTCGGATTATCTTCAGCAAAAAATCGAGCGACCATTGTATTTTGAGCTGGGCATGCGTTATGGCAACCCGTCAATTGTTTCCGCACTGCATAATCTGGCTGAACGGGGCACAGAACAGATCCTAATTCTGCCACTTTACCCACAGTATTCGTCTTCCACTACCGCATCGATCTATGATGCAGTAGCCAACGTTGTAAAAAGCTGGAGAAACCTTCCAGCACTGCATATCGTTCGTGACTATCACCTCAATGAGGGTTACCTCAATGCGCTGGCGGCGTCGATTTCTGAGCACTGGACGAAGCAGGGTAGGGCTGAGCAGTTACTGATTTCTTTTCACGGCACACCAGAGCGCTACCGGCAGGCCGGCGACCCCTATGCCGAACAGTGCTTTGCTACCGCCACAGCGCTTGCTGAAACACTCAAGCTGTCGCAAGACGACTGGCAGGTAACCTTTCAGTCTCGTTTCGGTCGTGCAGCCTGGCTTCAACCGTACACCGATAAAATTCTGGTACAGCTCGCCAACCAAGGTGTTCGTAGTGTCGACGTGATCTGTCCGGGGTTTTCTGCAGACTGTCTTGAAACACTCGAGGAAATCGAAATCCAGAACCGGGAGATATTCCTGCGCTCAGGTGGCGAACAATTCCATTACATTCCCTGTCTTAACGATCGTCAAGACCATGTCCTGGCGCTAGGATCGATCGTGGAACAGGCGTTGGCTGGCTTTGCTCCCTGAGCCTTCCTATATAAAACCGCCGACTTCTGGACCTGCTCATTGAAAAGACTCTAACTAGGCATTGAATAATGTGGCCGTTACATCTGTCGCACCAAGCGGATGACTTCTACCGTCTGGGGCTTGATTTCGTTCCAGAGATAAAACGACGCTGCTGCCTGTTCCACCAGCATACCCAAACCATCGCTGACTTGCTCCGCTCCGTGATCCTTGGCCCACTGCATAAATACCGTGGGTTCATCACCGTACATCATGTCGTAGGCCAGAGCATTAGCTGCAAACAGCGCGTCAGGCAGCGGCGGCGTCTCGCCGGAAAGACTCGCAGAAGTGGCATTGACCACCAGGTCAAAATGACAACCTGAAAGGTGATCCAGCCCCACTGCCTCGACCGGGCCGTAACCTGCAAACGCAACCGCCAGTTGGCGGGCTTTCTCCGCGGTACGATTTGCGATCACTAGTTGCTTAGGACCGGCCTCCAGCAGAGGCTGAAGCACACCCCGTGCTGCTCCACCGGCACCCAGAAGCAGTAGTCTTCGACCGCGCAATCTCAGTCCCAGGTTTTCCTCGACATCTATTACTAGGCCGACACCATCAGTGTTATCGCCATAAATATCACCCTCTTCTCTAAAGCAAAGCGTATTTACCGCTGCAGCGATCTCAGCGCGATCACTCACATGATCACACAACTGGCTTGCTTCTTCCTTGAACGGAAGGGTCACGTTGAGACCGCACACACCGCCTGCCTGCAGGTTGTGTACTCCCTGAACGAAACCTCCCCGATCAAGCTGAATCGCCATGTATTCGAGTTCGAGCCCACACTGCTGCGCAAAAAGTCGGTGGATCTGTGGAGATTTACTGTGTTCTACCGGGTGTCCCACCACACCGAACTGGCGTTTTTTTGCTCCGAGGTCAAACAAATCTTTCATTACACTGGGTGGTCATCCTAAATGTGCGTACCATCGAAACAGTACTGACACTGTGGGTAGCCTGACCGCATAATCTCATCTCAGCTGCCATCCAGTGTATTCGATACCATCGGTGTGCGTCATGCCGGAAACTCCTCAGTAGCAGGTGACCCTGAAGATGAAATTACAGCGCGTAAACGTAATTGACTCCCACACAGGTGGTGAGCCTACAAGGATTGTGATCTCCGGAGGGCCGGATCTCGGTAAAGGTGACATGGCCAGTCGGCGGAAAATATTCCAAAATGAGTATGACCAATTTCGATCTGCCATTGTCAACGAACCCCGAGGCAGCGACGTTTGGGTTGGCGGCATTCTGTGTGAACCAACCAGAACGGAGACAACCGCCGGAATCGTCTTTTTTAACAATGTAGGTGTGCTCAACATGTGCGGTCACGGCACCATTGGTCTGGCAGTCACGTTACATCACCTGGGCCGAATCGCTCCCGGTAACCATCTGATTGAAACATCGGTAGGCGATGTCAGCATCTGCCTGCAGGAAAACAACCGAGTCACTGTCACAAACGTTCCAAGCTATCGTTACAGACAGTGCGTCAAACTTAAGCTTGATGGTGGCGACACCATTTATGGTGACATTGCCTGGGGTGGGAACTGGTTCTTTCTCGCGCAAGACCCACAGCAACATGTCACGGTTGACCATATCCCGCGCCTCAGTGAAATCGCCAACCAGATTCGCGCGGCGCTAATTCGCGATGGAATTACTGGAGACGATGGCGGAGAGATCGACCATATCGAACTGTTTGGTCCGGCAGATGATCCAGCGGACAGTCGCAATTTTGTACTCTGCCCGGGTGGTGCCTACGACCGATCCCCTTGTGGTACGGGCACCAGCGCCAAACTGGCCTGCTTGATGGCCGATGGCAAACTCGCACCAGGAACGACCTGGCGCCAACAAAGTATCGTCGGCAGTGTCTTCGAAGCCGAGGGGAAGTGGCACCAAGACCGGGTAATACCTAAGATTACAGGCAGTGCACATATCAATGCCGAATCTACTTTGATTCTAGATCCAGAGGATCCTTTCTGTATGGGTATAACCAGTTGAGCCATCACACAAAACACGTTCTGGTGATAGGCGGAGGCGTTATTGGCACAGCCTGTGCCCATTACCTCGAGGCAGGGGGTTATTCAGTCTCACTGATAGACCGGGGTCGAGTCGGTGGTGAGGCATCGCACGGCAACTGTGGCGTGATCTGTCCGAGCCACCTTTTACCCCTAGCAGAACCTGGCGTGATTGGTCAGGCGTTGGGTTCGTTTTTTCGGCGACGTTCACCTTTTTTTATAGCGCCCCGCGTAGATTTCGATCTATGGCGCTGGCTATTCAGATTTGCCGGAAATTGTCGTGAAGATCAGATGATAAAGACAGGTCACGCAGCACTTAGTCTGTTACAACAATCTAGACGACTCTATGACGAATTAATAAATGAATACGGACTGGCTTGTGACTGGGAAACCACGGGGACACTTTATGTGTGTAAGCTGCCCCAGACGTTCGCCTCGTTTTCTAGCACAGTCAAACTCTTGCAGACCGAATACGGTGTTGCCGCACGGTCTTATCTTGGCGAAAACATATCGGCCTTGGAACCGGCGCTGCGCCCCGGGTTGGCCGGCGCCTGGCATTTTCCTGGAGACGCTCATCTCAGGCCAGATCGACTGCTTCAAAGTTGGCGAGATTCATTGGTCGAACGAGATGTCAAAATACTGGAAAATACAACGTTACAAGAACTTGTATTTAACGATGGTCGACCCATAGCTGCTCGCACGACACAGGGCGAAATCGTGGCAGACCATTTTGTTTTTGCGACCGGCGCATTCACCCCACAGCTTTCCGACCAGCTTGGCTGGTCACCACCGATTCAACCGGCCAAGGGGTACTCACTGACCATGCCCCGACCCAAGCGTTGTCCAAACTATCCCCTTAACCTCGTTGATTCCGGCATCGTCGCAACTCCCTGGAAGAGTGGTTACCGACTGGGATCGATACTTGAATTTTCAGGTTACAACCGGAGGATCGATCCACGTCGAGTAACACTACTTCGAACCGGAGCCAATGAATGCCTTAAAGAAGCCTGTGCCGACATGATCGAGGAAACCTGGGTTGGATGGCGCTCGATGACGCCAAACGGGCTACCCTGTATCGATCGTTGTCCCATCGCGTCCAATGTCTATGTTGCCGCCGGTCACAATATGCTGGGCATGTCGATGGCAACCGGCACCGGGCAGATGATCGCGCAAATGATCGATGAACGGGTCCCGTCTGTTGACCCTAACGCCTATCGCCTACAGTTCTGAGTCCTCACAAAGATCCGCATTATCGAAGTGTAGGCCCATACCTTGGAACTAATGACAACGGCCAAAGACATTGTTAAAGATAGTGTTGTTGGCCTGCCGTCCACTCTTCGGCCTTTAGTACTGTCACGCCTGGAAACCCTACTGGACCACCTTGAAAACCCGGCGGTCCAAGTCAATCCAGATGATTCGAATCAACAGGCCGTACAGGCATTGGCCCGAATCGTCGCCTGCAGTGACTTTATCGCCCGCGTTCTGTCTCAGGAACCGGGACTGCTTGAAATATTCTGTGGTCCGTCGGGTGTCGAGCAACCAAGGCACCCAGGCGAGCTAACAACTACTGTGCAAGAGATCGGGAGACGAATTGTTCATCGTGCCGAGCTGGCTGCGGAACTGCGTCGCTTAAGACACCGGGAAGTCGCACGAATCGGCTGGCGCGACCTTGCTGGGTGGGCAACACTGGAGGAAGTAGTCGCCACACTGTCGGAACTCGCCGATGCCATCATCGAAATAGCGCTGGCCTGCGCTCACCGCGAAGTTGCAGATCGCTACGGACAACCTATAGGGGATGACACTGGTCTCCCCGTCGCGTTGACGGTATTTGGGCTTGGTAAGCTCGGCGGCAGGGAACTGAACCTGTCTTCTGATGTCGATCTTATATTTGCCTATGCTGAACCAGGCGAAACACTGGGTCCGAGCAAGATCAGCAATCAGGAATTCTTTATCAAACTGGGTCAGGTGCTGATCGCTATCCTGGAGGAGCCCACAGCAGATGGCATCGTCTACCGCACCGACATGCGGTTACGTCCCAATGGCGACAGCGGGCCGCTCGTACTGTCTTACGACGCGATGGATCACTATTACCTGACACACGGACGGGACTGGGAACGTTACGCCTTGATCAAGGCTAGACCTGTTGCCGGGGATCGACTCGGCGGTACCCAGTTACTTAAAACACTCAGGCCCTTTATATATCGCAAGTACCTGGATTTCGGCGCCATTGACGCGATCCGTTCAATGAAAGCACTGATTGAGCGAGAGCTTCAGCACCAGGATATGTCCGACCACATCAAACTAGGTCGAGGGGGTATACGAGAAATCGAGTTTATCGTGCAGAGCCATCAGATCATCCACGGTGGTCGTCATCAGGTGCTCCAAACACCAAGTATCTGGTCCGCCCTGACTGCTCTGGAATCGTTGGACATTCTAGACCACCAGTGTGTTGAACAACTGCGCTCCGGTTACGATTTTCTACGTCGGCTCGAACACCGTCTCCAGGTCTTAGACGATCAACAGACTCATCGTATCCCAAAAGACCCCGTGGAGAAACAACGCATCGCCACAGCCATGGTCTTCGATTCTGAAAGTCATCTTTTTTCTCGGCTCAGCCAAGTAACCGAAGGCATCCATCAGATTTTTGTTGACATATTCACCCCTGTTGCAGACCTCGACCCTAAAGATACGACCTATCTGGCCGATATCTGGCAAGGTGAACTGCCGACCGACGCAGCGGCCAAAAGGTTGACTGCAGCGGGCTTTAAGGAATCCGGCAAAATTATCCAGTTGCTGGAAAACGTTCGCACAAGCCGTTTTTATCTCGCTTATTCGCGTGAAGGCCGTGAACGCTTCGATCGACTGTTGCCGCTTGCCCTCGAGGAATGTGTGCAGTCCAGCGAACCGGAAGTCATGCTCACCCGACTGTTGTCGGTCGTCGAAACAATCGGCCGACGCTCCGCTTATCTCTCACTGCTGTCCGAAAATCCTCTCGCGCTTAGACAGCTGGTACAACTCACAACGGCATCAAGTTCAATCAGTAACTGGATCGGTCAACACCCGGTTATCCTTGACGAACTATTGGATCCGATCACAAATTTCGAGGTTGAAAAGCGGTCAGCTATTACGCAGGAGATCACTAAAAAACTGGGCAATGCCAACAGTACCGATCTCGAACGGGATATGGACCTGCTCCGTGAATTCCGCTGGGGTTATAACCTTCGTGTCAGTGCCGCTGATATTGCCGGGCTACTCAGTGTGCACGACGTGTCCCACGCACTGTCTGCGTTGGCCGAAGCCCTGATGGAACAGGCGTTAGATAGCGCGCACAAAACTCTGATACCGTCGCTACTGGACATAGACACAGCCGAACTGGGAATTATTGCGTATGGGAAGCTCGGCAGTGGTGAGTTGGGATACAACTCCGACCTGGATATTATATTCGTCTATGACCAGCCATCTTCGATAAGTGCGTCAGCCGCCGCAGATCGCCGCTACCGACTGAGTCGGCTAGTGCAACGACTGGTCCACATTCTTACCGTGCGAACCCCGGCTGGAAATCTCTATGAGATCGATCTGCGTCTTAGGCCCGACGGGCGATCCGGTACGGTAGTTACACCATTGGATGCCTATGCACGGTATCTGCAGGACAGTGCCTGGACCTGGGAGCACCAAGCACTCGTTCGGGCCCGGATGATCTGTGGAAATGCGCCATTGGAAGAGCGGTTTGAAGCAATCCGAAAAGATATCCTGCTAACGTTTCGCCAACCGACCACGCTCGCCCAGGCGATTGCCAACATGCGTGATCAAACCATCGCCGTTAACTGCCGCAGCACAACAAGCCAGTACGATCTAAAACTGGATCGAGGCGGGTTGGTCGACATAGAATTCCTGGTCCAGTACTGGGTTCTGAACTGGGCCCGAGATTACCCTCAACTCGTGGTTGATCGAGACAATTATTCCATCATCAAGGCATTGCTCGACGCAGGCCTGATTGATGCGGACACCGGGTCTTCCCTATTGGAAATCCTTACGCTCTACTTGACAACAGAAAACCGACTCAAGCTCCAGGAGATGCCTCCATTGATCGACCAGAACCAGCTAGCCATGGAACGTGGCAGAATCACATCACTCTGGCAACAACATTTGTCTGTCGACTGAATCACAGCAAAAACATTCCGAACGCTTTATTCGACCCGTACCCTGACTACCATGCGGTAGAATTATCCTCTCGATTCAGCCTGCACACACTGCTCTACAGTTATGCACAAAGGACCCACCATCGCCGTCATCATTGGTTCATTTCACCGAGCCTATGGAGAAATCATGCTGGCCCAGGCGCACGAGACTGCGATGCATGAAGGACTACAGCTGGACGAGCCAATTTGGGTCCCCGGCTCAATGGAAAAACCGCTTGCACTGAAAAAGGCGTTAAAGCGAGCAGCTATTGTCGGTGCTGTAACACTGGGCATTATTGAACGTGGTGAAACTGGGCACGGTCTCGTTATGGCACAGGCCGTGATTAAATCAATTATCGACCTTCAGTTGGAAACGATGAAACCAGTTGGAATCGGTATATTGGGACCCGAAATCACCCCAGAGCAGATTCAATCTCGTCTTGAGACTTATGCGCGAGATGCTGTGCTCGCGGTTAGCTGGATGCTTCGGGACACCAAAAATATTCCACTCTAGACAGAACATCACTGGTTGACAGGGGCGTACTTGTGCTCTAAACAGGGGCGCTTGATGTTCAGATTCAAAGAACACAACACACTGGGGAAATCCTGATGTCATTTTCAGACCGCGACGGCACTATCTGGATGGACGGCGAAATGGTGCCGTGGCGAGATGCCAAAGTACACGTGCTAACACATTCGCTGCATTACGGGCTGGGTGTGTTTGAAGGCGTGCGAGCCTATCAGGGCGAACAGGGGACAGCTATTTTTCGTCTGCACGATCACACGAATCGGTTTTTTCAATCAGCACACATTCTCGGTATGGATATGCCCTATGATGCCGACACACTCAATGACGCACAGAAACAGGTGATCCGGGCCAACGGCCTTGAAGCTGCCTATATCAGACCACTGGCTTTTTACGGATCCGAGGGCATGGGAATTCGTGCCGACATGCTCACAACACATGTGGCGATCGCGACCTGGGAGTGGGGTGCTTATCTCGGTGATGACGGATTGGAAAATGGCATCAAGGTCCGTACATCGTCCTTGACGCGGCACCATGTCAACATCACCATGTGCCGAGCCAAAGCTTGTGGTAACTACATCAACTCGATTCTGGCACTGCAGGAGGCTGTCTCAGCCGGTGCAGACGAAGCACTGATGCTTGATGCTGAGGGGTATGTCATGGAAGGCACTGGCGAAAACATCTTCATTGTGCGCGATAACAAGATCTACACACCTGATCTGACCTCCGCACTCGAAGGCATTACCCGCGATACGGTAATTACGTTGATCAAAGAACTCGGTATCGAGTTGGTAGAAAAACGGATCACCCGTGATGAGGTCTATATCGCAGATGAAGTATTTTTCACCGGCACAGCGGCTGAGGTCACACCTGTCCGGGAACTCGATAACCGCACCATTGGTTCGGGTAAGCGCGGTCCGGTCACTGAAAAACTCCAATCATTGTATTTTGACTGTGTCCTAGGTCGCCACCAGGCGCACCGTGACTGGTTGACCCCAATATAACAACCACTGCCAAGATGCCAATTCCAACAAAGCCCCCGATCGGCCAGACCGAGACGGTAACAGCCGATCAGCATACCGCTGTCCAAACCCGAGAAATCGCACACAGCGAACTGCCCCTTTTCTGCCCCCGTGAAGACACGACGCTATGGAGCCAACACCCGCGTGTTTATCTGCCTATCGAGAAGGGAGGCGATGCCTTGTGTCCTTATTGCGGTACGCGATTCATTCTTAAAGACAGCTCCTGACAGGCCAACCCCGGGAGGTGGGTCCACCTTATCTGGTACCACCATGACCACAATCGCCTCTAATATTCTGGTGGTCGGTCCGGCCTGGGTCGGTGACATGATCATGGCGCAGAGTCTTTTCATCAAATTGAAACAGACCCGGCCCCAGTGCCGGATCATGGTCACAGCACCCGACAGTACCTTACCCTTGTTAAGCCGTATGCCGGAAGTCGATGACGCCATAGCAGCGCCTTTTGCACACCATCGTCTGCAACTCACTGACCGTATTCGCCTGGGCCGACAACTGCGACACCGCCAATTTGATCAGGCCATTGTCCTGCCGGGTTCTATCAAATCGGCGCTGGTACCGTTTATAGCTAGTATTCCGCACCGAACTGGCTACCGGAAAGAACCCCGTTACGGACTGCTCAATGACTTGCGCACGCTCAACAAGGAGAAACAACCCCGGCAGGTACAGCGTTTCGTGCAACTTGGGCTGTCAGCAGATGCCCCGCTTATCGAAAATACCCCGAGACCCAAACTAGAATCTAAGCCTGAATCTGTGCCCGACATCCTGGCCAACCTCGCCGTCCCAGTCGACGACGCCCCGGTACTCGCGCTATGTCCCGGTGCAGAGTACGGCCCAGCAAAGCGCTGGCCAGTCAGGCATTTTGCCGCACTCGCGTCACTTAAACTGAATGAAGGCTGGCGGGTTTGGCTACTGGGTAACTCCCGGGACGCGCCTTTTGCCCTAGCTATCAATGACGCCGTTCATGGGCGCTGTGTAGACCTGAGCGGACGGACCAGTCTGGACCAAGCCGTTGACCTGCTGAGCGCTGCGACTCAAGTTGTTAGCAATGATTCTGGACTGATGCATGTTGCAGCTGCTGTCGGTAAACCACTGGTAGCCGTTTATGGCGCGTCGAGCCCTGAATTCACCCCACCACTGAGCCGCAATGCCCGAAGTGTGTCTCTGGAACCCGACTGCTGGCCTTGTTTCCAGCGGTCCTGTCGATTTGGACATACCCGATGTCTCGAAGATCTCTTGCCACAACACGTTGCCGACGTGCTGGCTGAAATTGGACAGATCTGAGGCTAAATATTCAAGAAAAGACGGTGTGCCCAGATATAATGCCCATTGTTACAATCGTCTGAGCCAAAAATTTGGCGACATCTCCCCTCAAAATTTTAGTTACCGGTGGTGCGGGATACATTGGCTCGCACACTGTCCGGCAACTACTGGCAGCGGGACATCAGGTGACTGTTGTCGATAATCTGTACAGTGGTCATCGTTGGGCAGTGCCACCAACGGCTGACTTTCACCAGCTTGATGCTGGCGATGAGACCGCCATGTCGTCACTCCTACGCCAGCAGCGGACCGATGCAGTCATTCACTTTGCCGGGCATATCGTTGTGCCTGAATCCATCGCTGAGCCAGCAAAGTACTATCGCAACAACGTAGTCGGATCATTAAACCTGATCCGCGCATGTTGTGCATCAGGGGTAGGGTGCTTTATTTTTTCTTCCAGCGCCGCTGTTTACGGAGATCCAGAGCAGATCCCAGTTGCCGAACACCATCCCACGATACCGATCAATCCCTATGGCCGAACCAAGTTAATCACTGAATGGACGCTGCGTGATATGGCGCTTGGTGGTAGGCAAGGCAACACTGGTCTCAAGTACGTTGCACTTCGCTATTTCAACGTTGCCGGTGCCAGTCTTGACGGCACTCTGGGTCAGGCAACTCCGGAAGCAACCCACTTAATCAAGGTCGCGTGTGAAACCGCAACCGGGCAGCGCCCGTCAATATCAATGTTCGGTCACGATTACGATACCCCTGATGGCACCTGTGTCCGTGATTACATTCATGTCGAGGACCTCGCAGCAGCCCATTTATGCGCGCTCGATCACCTACAGTCAGGGGGTGAATCACAGGTTTTGAACTGTGGCTATGGTCGAGGTTTCAGTGTCCGTCAGGTTCTTGATACCGTCGAGCAGGTCAGCAGCGAGCGCTTATCCATCGTAGAGGCTGGGCGCCGGGCGGGAGACCCTGCCAATTTAGTGGCCGACAACCGTGCGATTCGGGAGGTCTTAAACTGGACACCACAATACGATGACTTGGCGATAATCTGCCGTACGGCCTACAACTGGGAGTGCCGTCAGCTGCAATAGCCGGCTATCTACTTGCGTTAATATTGACCCTAAAAATCGGCAGTAAAGGCGGTTACACTATCCACAATGGCCTATCGAAAAAGGGGCCGTTCTCCTCATGAAAATTGCATTCTGTCTGTTTAAGTATTCGCCCTATAGCGGCTTGTCACTCGACTTTCTCCGAATTCTGGAGGAGTGCAAGAAGCGGGGGCACGATACCCACGTTTTCGTATCCGAGTGGCAAGGAGAACGTCCGGAAGGAGTCCCGTTTACGGTTCTAGAGCCTCTAAAATTTTCCTTGAAATTCTCAAATCATGCCCAAAACGAGCAATTCCATAACAAACTGGAGGCAGAACTCAAGAAACAGACCTTTGATGTAGTCGTCGGCTTCAACAAAATGCCCGGTCTTGATCTTTACTATGGAGCAGACAGCTGCTACGTCGGGGATAAAAGCACTCTGTACCCACCCATCTACAAACTGTCGGCACGCTATAAGGGCCGGTATGCTTTTGAAGAAGCCGTATTCGGTCTGAAAAGCCAAACGCTCATTCTTTCGCTATCAGAGCGACAGAAAAGCGAGTACCAAGAGAATTATTTCACTCCCAATGAGCGATTCCACTTGCTTCCTCCGACACTCGACAAAAGTTTCTCACCAATTACAGATCGCGTTCACCAAAGAGAAAAGCTCCGCGTAGAACTCGACCTACCTATCAACGATCTATTGCTGATGTTCATTGGGTCCGGTTTTCGAACTAAAGGGCTAGTTCGGGCTATCAATGCTCTAGCCAGTCTGCCGATAGACCTCCAAGAACACACTAGCCTGATTGTTGTTGGTGACGATGATGATGAAAAACAATACCGAAAACAGGCCGATAGGCTATCGGTATCTAAGCAAGTCCTTTTCCTAGGCGGGCGATCACGAGAAGACATCCCCAAACTGCTTGCCGCCGGTGATCTGATGGTGCACCCGGCACATAACGAAAATACAGGCACGGTTCTGCTTGAAGCTATTGCTGCAGGACTCCCCGTCTTAGCAACGGATGTGTGCGGTTATGCGGACCATATAAAAGCCGCCGAGGCAGGTACCGTGTTGGATTCACCGTTCGACCAGGAAGCGCTGAATTCTCAGTTGGCGAGCATGCTAACCTCTCCTTATCAGAAACAATGGTCTACAAATGGCCAACGCTACGGCAAGAATCCAACCCTTTACAAAATGCCAGCCAAAGCCGTTGACGCCATTGAGACTTACGAACGTAGAAAAACCTCCCCAATAAACTCCATATCTGACAGCCAAGATATACGTAACGTCTACTTACGCGAAGATCTTGGCCAATTGAATTTTGATGAGCTCTTGGATATTGGGAAGAACGCAATTGGTGGTCCCCACAACGTCGTAGAGGCTCGAAACAAGCTAGGTGAAGAGGGTCGCCGAACTGTTTCCTTCAGTCACAACGGTGAACGTTACTACTTGAAAATTCATGATGGTGTGGGTTGGAAAGAAATTGGGAAAAACCTGACCTCTCTCCGGTTGCCCGTATTCGGTGCGGAAAATGAATGGAAAGGTGTCCACCACCTTCGTCGCCTGACACTGCTCCAGAATCTTGGACTGAATACCCTCAACATCGCGGGTTATGGCACCCGGGAACGCCGTTTTGGAAAGATATTAAACAATCCTGCTAAACGCCAATCGCTGATCGTGACAGATGAAATTCCAAAAGCTATAAGTCTTGAAGATCTGTTCAAAGATAAAAAGTTTTGGGGGCGTAGTGCCAACAAGCTACCCGATAAAATTTGCTTTAAACGCTGGTTAATCGAACAACTCGCACAAACAGCTCGAGTTCTACACAACAGCGGTGCCAACCATCGGGACTTCTACCTCAGCCATTTCCTGTTGCAGCGGACCGACGAATCGCATGAACGAACGCCCGAAAATAGCAATCTTTTCCTTATCGACCTGCACCGAATGAAGATTCATAAACCAACGATAACCGCCTGGTTCAAGGCGATCTGCATAGGGATGCTAAAACTGCAACGACCGCAGCCACCACAGAGCGTAACTCCTTCGCGCTGGAAGATGAGAGACGTGTCTGGACTGCATTACTCCAGTATGGATCTCGGCCTAACCAAACGCGACCTAATACGATTCATCGCCACTTACGAAAATGTCAGCAACCGACAGGTGCTCAAGGCATTGCAAGACAACGACAGCTTTTGGCGTAACGTACAATCACGCGCCCACAACCTGTATCGTTCTGAAGAGCGTCGCAAAAGAAAGACAGGCAATGTTGCTAACGCCCCTCTGACACCGGCCAGCACCCAGCACTGACCTTACCAAGGGACGCAACACGATCTGGGATGCGCAATTTGTAGATGGAAACACAATCGCAGATTCCGACGGGCGATCTCACGCTGCTCTCCGATAGCGCGAGCCAATTTTCCTCAGGTCATCTGCATATACACCATTATTTACGTGATGATTCACCGCTGATACGCCACACTCTCAAGAACCCAGATCTAGCATTGTCCGATCCAGAATGTCAGATCATAAAAAGCGACAACACAACTACTGTTGGACTGATCTTCCGAGATAGTTACAAAATTGCAATCAAGCGTTACAACACCAAGAATGCCTGGCATCGTCTCCGCCGCACCGTTCGCAGCTCACGAGCTGAGAACTGCTGGCATTTCACCCGAATCTTGCGGAGCCTGGATATTTCTGTGGCACCGGCTGTGGCCTGGATCCAGGAAATCCAGGTTGGTTTAAAGGGTAGATCCTGGTTCGTGTCTGAATTTGTGGATGGAATTAGCTGTCTAGACCATCTCAAAAGGGATGTTCCCCATGCCGAGATCGAAAAAACCTTGGGCGAGATTGTCGGGATCCTGTGCAAGCTGAGGCATAAGCACATCTCGCATGGCGATCTCAAAGCAACCAACATTCTGCTGTCGGACCAGGGACCTGTGCTGATCGATCTCGACGCTATGCGGCAGCATAAGACTGAATCAACTTATCAACAGGCCGCCAGAAAAGACATAAATCGCTTTCTTCGAAACTGGCAAGACAACCCCGTTTTACTGGCTACCGCCCGGCAATTGCTGTCGGCCCAAGGTTTCCCAACCGACCCCCCGTCTTAGAAGGAAACTCGCGCCGCGTAGAATGGATGGTCCGATGGTCCGGTCGGGGTGTGCCACGCATTAATAATTTTCAACCCGCGAACAAGCAACCAGTCGACGCGTCCAGGCGGCCCCCCGGCCAGGCCAGCTGCGTCCTGCACTGCAAATGTCTGTAGCCGGTCAAGGCACTCGTGGCCTGCTTCAACGTTAAAGTCACCGAGCAGAATCGCGTGATCGTACTGTTCAAAAACGTCCAATACCCGTTCAAACGGATGGCGTTGACGATCCGGATGAGACAGGTGCGTGTTAATGACATGCACCGTCTTGCCGTTCACACTGATCTCGTATCGCGTCAGGTTGCGATAGCCCTTGCCGGACGTCGGCAATAAGGGTTCACGATGCCAGTGCTCGACGGGAATACGTGTAAGCAGGGCGTTGCCTCGATTCGGCACCAGACATCGCCGCCGCGTGGGGGCGAAATGAACCGCGCAAGCGAGCTTTTCTGACAGCGAGTGAGCCTGGTTATTCAGTCCGCGCCAGGTTGATCCTTCGACTTCCTGTAACCCAACAATGTCACAGTCTTTAATCACCTCGGCAATGCGATCAAGATCGCGCCGGCCGTCAGTCCCCCGAGACCGGTGAATATTGTAGGTGCCGATGGTAAAGCTGTCGCCGGTCGGCTGATCCACACGGGTTATGTGCTTAAGTTCTGAGCCTGAGGCGGGACCCAACGGCCAGTACTTAAACAGCAGAAGATAACCGCCCATTACTGCCACTGCCGAAGCCAGGAAATCAAGTACCGACATCCGACCACTCGAGTTGAGTATCCATCGCATCTGGTTCATCGTTATCGACCGATGTCGCGTCAAAACAATGGGGTATCGTCGATAACATCAAGTCTGCGAATCCGGTCAGTTCAATCGTGCCGCATTGACGAGGCGTGCTTGATCAGGGACCATCATTGTAGCGAGGTTTTTGAATTTGGATAAACACCCTATGAAAACTGCTTTTCTGACTGACCCAAGGTTTGCCGAACATGAAACCGGGCCTGGGCATCCTGAGCGTGCGGCCCGTCTGACCCACACGCTGGACCACCTGCGCGCACAACAATGGTTCAACCAACTAATACCCGTCGAATCACAGCTTTGCGACGAGCGCTGGCTGCGTAGCGTCCATGATCGTACGCTGATAGAGCGTGCACGACAGGCCTGTAGCCAGGGACGGGCGTATCTGGATAGCCCCGACGTCGCGGTGAGCCCAGCCTCATTCGAGATTGCGCTGCTGGCCGCCGGTGGCGTTCTTGCCCTGACCGATGCTGTGGTCCTCGGTAAAGTAAATAACGGCTTTGCTCTAATCCGACCTCCCGGCCATCATGCCGAGCGTGACGTCGCACTTGGATTCTGTCTGTTCAACAACATTGCGATCGCTGCCTGTTATCTGCAACAGGAATACGGGCTGGAAAAGATCGTTATTTTGGACTGGGACGTCCACCATGGGAACGGGACGCAACACAGCTTCGAAAGCGACCCCAGTATTTTCTATATCAGCCTGCACCAATACCCACACTATCCTGGAACCGGCGCTTATTCCGAAACCGGTATCGGCGACGGGTCCGGTACCACACTGAACTGTCCAATGCCCGCGGGTAGCGACGACAGCCACTACGAACAAGCCTTCCGAGAAAAAATACTGCCGGCTGTCAACGACTATGGACCAGACGCGATCCTGATTTCAGCCGGATTTGACGCCCACCAGGCAGATCCCCTCGGGGGTATCAATCTGTCTACAGCATTCTACGGGTGGATGACCGAGCGGATGCTGGAAACCGCAGACCAGCATGCTAATGGACGACTTATTTCTGTGCTTGAAGGGGGCTATGCACTGGATGCACTGGCCGCGAGTGTCAGCGGTCATCTTCAGTCCCTGGCCGGCATTTCTTTACCCGACGAACGTTCATCCAGAAACGCCCAATAACAGAAGAACCAGTGAGAGTGTAATCATTGAAACGGCTGTGCTGACAACCGTCGACGCAGCAGCTAACGGTACCCCCGTCGAGTATCGTTCCGCAAACAGGTAAGTGTTAATGCCTACCGGCAGAGCCGCCAACACCACGGCGACCGACAGCCACAACGAGTCTAACTCCAGCACAAAGCGTAGAACCAGCCAGACACCTACTGGAAATACCACTGTCTTCATCACGCAGATCGCAACTGATGCACCCAGAGAGCCCGCAACACGGTACTGGCTCAGTGCAGCACCCAATGCAAACAGCGCACACGGTGTTGCTGATTGAGCGAAAAGCTCAAGTACACCCACCAGCACCGTAGGTAAAGACAAGTCCATCAGGTTGACCAACGTACCCAGTGCAATCCCGGCGAGGTACTGATTGGCAATAACGCCCCGGGCAAACGACCACAGACGCGAATTCTGATCTCTATGGCCAGCACCCGAGACCTGAACCAGCGTCATTACGGGAAACATCACCAACGCCTGGGTCGCTACCAGCATAAACAATGGCAGGGTCGCGCGCTCACCAAAGATAGTCAGCACCAGGGGGATACCCAGCGGGATGAAACTGCCGTAACTGCTGCCAAACGCAAATATACCGGCCTCCCTAGGTCGATAACCAAAAACCAGGCCAGATACGGTAAATGCCACAGCGAAAAATCCCAACGCACATCCGTAGTAGCCCAGCAGATAACTCCAGGGCAAGACGTCGGGCAGATCGATCTTGGCCATGGCGTAGAACAACAACAGCGGAATTGCGAGGTTGAACACATAGATCGAAATGCCGTGGATGGCCGCCTTGTCCAGCAACCGGACACGGCCGGCTATATAGCCACAGATCACGACGCCAAAGATGGGGGCAACGATAGCAATGACCACATCAGCCATATTTAGATCTCCTGTCAACCAAGGGCAACGTGATACAGATCATAGCGCTGCCAGTACCTGCGCATCAGCGAGGCGTTCCCGGCCTAGTCTCAGCTAAATCTCCATTACGGTTGAATAGCATAGGTTTGCGGGCCTGCAGTTTGCTATTTACCGATCGCACGGTTAGATTTTGCTCCACTGTAGGGCATTTGTTACGAGAAATGCCACAGTCAAGGCGATGATGGGGACGAGTAGCCGATCGTGCTCGCGCAGCAGAGACCGGGGGGCGCTGAAATCCCCGGGCCGGGCCCCGGTGAATATCACCCCTGAGCCACTGACCGAACAACGCCACGGCGTTCACTAGGCTCAGTCGGTTGACTCCCGAAACCGGGTTGCGGACAGTACGCTGTCCATGAGGTCGCCGAGCATTGACTGGTGACAAAGCCGGGTGGTACCGCGCGCGGATTCTGATTGACCCCACAGATTCGAGACGCCCCGGAGGCCGCAAATCAAGGCATCCCCCCGGGGCCTTACTCATGGAGAGCGATGAGATGGTATTCCAGAGGGCTTCTAGCCGATACGATGGTCCGACACTGGAAGCTGATGTGCTCGATTTCTGGCGAGAAAACCAGGTATTCGAAAAAACCCTAGCCAATACCGAAGGCCGCCCTCTGTTCACCTTCAACGAAGGGCCGCCAACAGCCAACGGGCGTCCCGGTATACATCACGTACTCGCCCGCACATTCAAGGATATTTACCCACGCTACAAGACAATGCGCGGTTTTCATGCCCCGCGGAAGGGTGGTTGGGATACCCACGGCCTGCCAGTAGAGCACGAAATCGAGAAAGAACTGGGTATCTTCGACAAACAAGAAATCGAGTCGCAGATCGGGGTCGCAGAATTTACCCGACGTTGTCGAGAGTCTGTTATGCGTTATATCGGCGACTGGGAAAAAATGACCGAGCGGATGGGTTTCTGGGTGGATCTTGACCAGGCCTACTACACCCTGGATAACCAGTACATTGAATCGGTTTGGCACCTGCTGAAAACCATCTGGGACAAAGGTCTGATTTATCAGGACTACAAAGTAGTCCCCTACGACCCACGAATTGGTGCAACTCTATCTTCACACGAAGTGGCGCAGGGTTATCGGGAGGTCGAAGATCCGTCAGTCACCGTCCGTTTTAAGCTGACCGAGACTGACCACACCGCCTTTCTCGTCTGGACAACCACTCCCTGGACCCTGCCATCCAATCTCGCCCTGGCTGTGGGTGCGGACATCGACTATGTCTACATCCAATACGGTGATGAGGTTCTGATCCTCGCCGCGGCACGGCTTCAAAGTACTATGAGAGAAGCCGATTACAAAGTCATTAAAACCGTCAAGGGCCAGGATTTGGTTGGACTTCGCTACCAGCGCCTGTTTGACCACCTGGCAGCCGACGGCGATATCTGTCGGGTACATGCGGCGGACTTTGTCAGCACAGACGATGGTACCGGGATCGTGCACGTTGCACCCGCCTACGGGGTCGACGACCTCGAGCTGGGACAACGCAATAATCTGCCCGTCGTTCACGGCGTTGGGCTCGATGGCTATTTCAAATCGGAGGTGACGCCGGTAGCGGGCTTGTTTTTCAAAGATGCCGATCCCGTCATTATCGACCTGCTCGAAACACAAGGCCTGTTGTTCCGCCAAGAAAAATATCTGCACAACTATCCATTCGGCTGGCGAACAGGTGATCCATTGATCTATTACGCCAAAAATGCCTGGTACATCCGGACGACTTCGGTTCAGGAGCGGATGGTGTCACTGAACCAGACCATCAACTGGGTGCCACATACCATTCGCGACGGCCGATTTGGCAACTGGCTCGAACACAATGTCGACTGGGCGCTCTCACGCGAGCGGTTCTGGGGTACGCCTCTGCCACTGTGGACCAACGGAGAAGGAGAATTTATATGCATCGGCTCGGTTGCAGAACTCGAAGCGTTGTGCGGGCGATCTTTAGACGAAGTTGATCTCCACCGACCTGCCGTTGACGACATCGTATTCAATCATCCTGAGACGGGCCAGGAATATCGCCGCGTTCCGGAAGTGATTGACTGCTGGTTTGATTCAGGGGCAATGTCTTATGCCCAATGGCACTACCCTTTCGAAAACCAAGAGACCTTTAACCGGCATTTTCCAGCTGAATACATCTGCGAAGCGATTGACCAGACACGCGGCTGGTTCTACAGTCTGCACGCCATTGCAACACTGGTCTCTGACAGTGTTGCCTACCGCAACTGTGTCTGTCTGAGTCATATTGTCGACAAAGACGGCAAGAAAATGTCCAAGTCGTTGGGTAACATCGTCAACCCCTACGATGTTTTTGACCACATTGGCGCAGACCCGTTACGCTGGTATTTCCTGGCCCGTCTTGCTCCGGAAGTCCAGAAGCGGATCTCCGTCGATATCATTGCTGAAGTAGCAAGCTCCTTCATCAACACACTCTGGAACACATACGCATTTTTCACGCTTTATGCGAACCTGGACAATATCGATTTCTCCGACACATTAGATGTTGCAAAGCGACCGGAAATCGACCGCTGGGCTCTGGCACTACTCCACCACACCACTGAAACCGTCACCGCAGCTCTGGATCGGTACGATGCACGGGCAGGCGGCGAAGCAATTGAGAGCTTTGTTAGTCAGTTGAGCAACTGGTACGTGCGGCGCAATCGCAGGCGTTTTTGGAAAAGCGAAGCCGGTGAAGACAAGGATTCAGCCTACCTGACACTTTACCAGTGTCTCAAGACGATCAATCGACTGCTGGCGCCGTTCATGCCGTTTCTGACTGAATCGATCTACCAGAGCCTTGAACGCCCTGTGAACACGGCAGCCCCGCTCAGCGTCCACATGACTGATTGGCCAAAGCCTGATTCAGCGTGGAAAGATGACGACCTGATCGCCTCTGTCAATATTCTCCAGAAAGTGGTCGGACTCGGCCGGGCGGCCCGGGAAAGTAGTCGAATCCGAGTACGCCAACCATTGGCCAGACTACTGGTCCGGGTTCCCACTGACAGCCACGCTGCCGCCATAAAACATCAGGAAATGCAGGTTCTGGAAGAACTCAATGTCAAGTCCCTAGAGTTCATCGCCCGGGATGCGGAGCTTGTCTCCTACCGGTTGAAACCCAACCTACCGCGAATCGGCAAACGCCACGGCCGCCTCATCCCCGCTATTCGTGAGGCATTGTCCAAGGCCAACGCAGCAGCAGTAGCGACTGCTCACGCTGGGGGCGAATCAGTGACTCTTGATATCGCGGGCCAGGAGATTGAATTTGAGCCCGATGACTTGTTGATTGAAACCACCTCCGCCTCAGGATATTCAAGTGCCGAGTCAGAAGGATTCCTTGTCGGCTTGGATACGAAGCTGACACCCGAGTTGATCGATGAAGGGTTAGCCCGCGAAATCGTCCGCAGTATTCAGGAGGCACGCAAGAATGCGGGCCTTGAAGTTTCGGATCGCATTCGACTGCATGTCTCCGGATCAGCCGATATAGACCGTATCTTGCTGTCCTACCGCGACTGGATCATGGCCGAGACACTGGCTGAATCCTGGGCTGAATCTGGACAAAGTCCAGATTATTCAGTCGATGGTGCGCTTGAAGTACACAACTGGCATATCGAACTGAGCAAACACTGATGCTGACCAGTTCCATCTCATTTCAGTGGCCGACACACTGCATCAACCGATAGATATGAATGGGCAAAAGCCCATACCAAACATTACCCTCTTGAGTTATCAAACTATTCGACATGCCAACAGGCTGTGATCAGTATCTGGTTTGGGCAACGTGCTCAAAATAATCAGTGTTCCAATTCAGTGTCTGATAAAATTCTTACCCAGTATCGTCTTGCTCTAATAATTTCCAAAGGAGGCCCAATGTCGCGTCGTTTTCTTTTCACCTCTGAGTCTGTTTCTGAAGGCCATCCCGATAAAATGGCTGATCAGATTTCTGATGCCATTCTCGATGCCTGTCTTGAACAAGATCCGAACTCACGCGTGGGCTGCGAAACACTCGTCAATACCGGACTCGCTATGGTGTCCGGCGAGATCACGACCACTGCCCAGATCGATACCATCGACGTAGTACGCGACACAATTAAACAGATCGGTTATTGCTCATCTGATATGGGCTACGATTACAATAGTTGTTCCGTAGTTGTTGCGCTGGACAAACAATCACCAGATATCGCACAAGGTGTCAACGAAGGTGAGGGTGTAGACCTTGAGCAGGGCGCAGGTGATCAGGGTCTGATGTTCGGCTTTGCCTGTAAGGAGACCGACGTCTTGATGCCCTTTCCAATCACCTATGCTCACCGCTTGGTCAAACAGCAAGCTGACGTGCGCAGGGCTGGCACTCTGCCATGGCTGTGTCCGGATGCCAAAAGCCAGGTATCTGTACGCTACGAAGGCGGCAAACCGGTCAATGTCGAGACCGTGGTTCTATCCACCCAACACCTCGATGACGTTGATCATCAAACGATTAGTGAAGCTGTGATTGAAGAAATCATCAAGCCCATTCTGCCGGAAAATATGATCACAGCCGACACACAGTTCTTGGTGAATCCAACTGGCCGTTTCGTGGTCGGCGGCCCGCATGGAGACTGCGGATTGACTGGCCGAAAGATTATTGTCGATACATACGGTGGGTCCGCTCATCATGGAGGTGGTGCATTTTCAGGCAAAGACCCCTCCAAAGTTGATCGATCAGCAGCCTACGCTATCCGCTACGTGGCCAAAAACATTGTAGCTGCGGGCCTTGCCGACCAATGCGAGGTACAGGTTGCGTATGCCATTGGGGTCGCTCAACCAGTCTCCTTACTCGTCAATACCGCGGGCACCTCCAAAATACCTGAAGAGGAGATTGAGCGCCTCGTACGGGAACATTTCGACCTGCGGCCCAAAGCTATCATCCAGATGCTGGACCTACTGCGCCCGATATACAAAAACACGGCAGCTTACGGTCATTTTGGACGCAACGAGGCGGACGGATTCCCCTGGGAACGAACTGACAAGGCTGCAGCACTGCGGGACGCAGCCGGACTGTAGTTCAGCTCTGGCTGACTGCTGCATTTGCGGTACCGGTAGCAGTCTGTGTACACCTGTTCATTACACCGAGTGGATATAATCTAAGTTACATCCATACCCAATTGATTGGTAGTCCTATGACGCTGCCGAGAAGCGCTGCAACGGGCACTCGCCCGCCAGGCTCGGATTCACAGTCGTCATTTTCGATTCAACGGCGCTTTCTAAGATTGGAGCGTAACCATGAGTACTGCTGTTAAACCTGAATTTTCTGATTTCCAGGTCGCCGACCTATCGCTGGCAGGCTGGGGCCGGAAAGAAATATCTATTGCCGAAACCGAAATGCCCGGGCTGATGGCGATGCGGGACAAGTATGCGGACCAGTCTCCGCTACAAGGCGCTCGTATTGCCGGCAGCCTGCATATGACTATTCAAACCGCAGTCCTGATCGAAACCCTTGAAGCGCTGGGTGCCGAGGTCCGCTGGGCATCGTGCAACATCTTCTCAACACAGGACCACGCCGCGGCCGCCATCGCAGCAGAGGGCACACCCGTCTTTGCTTTCAAAGGAGAATCTTTGAGTGAATACTGGGCCTATACCCATCGCATTATGGAATGGAGTGACGGTGGAACACCAAATTTGATTCTAGATGATGGCGGCGACGCGACTATGCTGATCACGCTGGGGAGTAAAGCCGAACAGGATGCCAGCGTATTGGATAACCCTGAGAGTGAGGAGGAATCGGCGCTGTTCTCGACAATTCGAGAACGCCTCAACCAGCAACCCGGCTGGTACTCGAAGATCCTTCAGAATATCCGTGGCGTAACGGAAGAAACCACCACCGGCGTACATCGTCTATACCACATGGAAAATTCCGGCGAACTGCCGTTTCCGGCCATTAACGTCAATGACTCGGTGACAAAGTCAAAATTCGATAACCTCTATGGCTGTCGTGAGTCCCTGGTCGATGGAATTAAGCGGGCGACCGATGTCATGGTGGCCGGAAAAGTTGCCTTGGTCATGGGTTATGGGGATGTCGGGAAAGGATCGGCGCAATCACTGCGTGGTCTTGGCGCTACCGTTTGGATTACCGAGATCGATCCCATCTGTGCTCTTCAGGCTGCAATGGAGGGATATCGTGTAGTCACACTGGATGACGTAGTCTCAGATGTCGATATATTCGTGACCGCTACCGGCAATTACCAGGTAATCAACCACGATCACCTTTCGCAAATGAAAAATCAAGCGATTGTCTGCAACATAGGCCACTTCGACAACGAAATTGACTGTGCGTCTCTGAAGCAGTACACCTGGGAGAACATCAAACCTCAGGTCGACCACATCATTTTTCCTGACGGCAAGCGGATCATATTGCTGGCCGAAGGGCGATTGATCAATCTGGGCTGTGGCACCGGCCATCCCAGTTTTGTAATGTCTAATTCCTTTACTAACCAGACTCTGGCGCAGATCGAATTGTGGAACAACCCAGATCAGTACGACAACAAAGTATATGTTCTACCCAAGAAACTAGACGAAATGGTCGCCCGGCTTCATTTAGAAAAAGTCGGTGCAAAACTTACGCAGCTCAATGACCAGCAAGCCGCTTATATCAACGTAGACAAAGACGGTCCCTATAAACCTGACTACTATCGCTATTAAACCGACGTCAAAATAAAAAAGCCCCCAAATTTGGGGGCTTTTTGTATCGTCTAATTCATCACTTCAGGCTGTTATATCAGGAACGAGTCTACCTTCGAGCAGCGTAATACTGTCCTTAAGAAAAAGCTTTCGTTTTTTGAGTCTTCGCATTTGAAGGTCATCGAATGTTGGATCGTTGGCCATGTTCTGCAGTTCTTTGTCCAGCGCGCGATGCTCGGATCTGAGTTCCTGAATCTTGGCCACAACACCAGTACCTTGCTCTAGTATCATAGGGTCGCTTTCCTCATGCGCTCTTGGTCAAAGCGCTGTGCTTAATAAAACCCCGGGGATTATGTTTTCAGTTTCAACTACAGATCAGGTCCCCTGTTGCCTGCCCTAGAATCCATGTTACTCCTTTTTCACACGGCTTTCACCCCTCTGTTTGGTACTGCCCCTTGAATCTTACACACCTTGTTCGAACCACAAATCTCGCCCACAATCCTGTTAATCCTGACCAATCACGGTCATGACCGTTACCCGAAAGACCAGAAGAAAATGGAGCCAGTCGCTACCTGGGAAAAGCTGCTGTTGGGTGTACTGGCCCTGCTGGTTATCCTGTGGTTTTCCCCGGGTATCAACAAGATGATGGGGGTCAGTCGTGATGCAAATAGCGACTGGATCGGATTGGCCATACCCATCGCTATGGTGAGCCTTTTCGTGTTTTTATTGATCCTGATAATCTGAAATCAGTGGTGCGGTGAAAATATATCTACCAATTACAATAACGTCGGAGCCCTAACCCGGATACCCATGACCCCAGAAAAAACCACGCTAGACCGCATTTACCTGAGTGACTATCAGCCACCGGGTTTTCTGATCACCACGACAGTCCTCCACTTCGAGCTGTCAGCCAATAACACTCGGGTTCGTTCACAACTATCGATCAGACGACGCAACAGTAACCAAGGCTCGCTGCGACTCGATGGCGAGGCACTCGAATTGGAAAGTATAAGAGTCGATGGTAAAGAGCTAACGCCAAATCAGTACACGATCGATGACCATTCGCTCACAGTACACGATGTGCCTAGTCAGTTTACGCTCCAGATTGAAAACTATATAAGCCCAGCAGCCAACACCAAACTTGAAGGGCTCTATCTATCCAGTGGTAATTTCTGCACCCAGTGTGAGCCGGAGGGGTTCAGACGGATCACCTATTTTATCGACCGGCCTGATGTGCTCTCTGAATATACCGTGACCCTCAACGCGTCGGTGACAGATTGTCCCGTCCTATTGAGCAACGGAAACATCTTATCAACAGAAACGCTTCCAAACGGTCGTCATCAAGTCACGTGGCACGACCCGCACCCTAAACCCAGCTACCTGTTCGCATTGGTTGCAGGAGATCTGGGGTTTATCGAGGATCGTTTCACAACCGCAAGTGGTCGGGATGTTCGATTGCGAATCTACGCTGTTGAACGAGACCTCGGACAGTGCCGTCACGCGCTGGATGCACTGATACAAGCAATGCGGTGGGACGAGCTGCGCTATGGCCGGGAGTATGACCTTGATTGTTTCAACATTGTTGCAGTCGAGGATTTCAATATGGGGGCCATGGAAAACAAGAGCCTCAATATCTTCAATACCCGTTACGTCCTTGCACTTCCTGAAACAGCCACTGACCAGGATTATCAGGCGATCACCGGGGTGATCGGTCATGAATACTTCCACAATTGGTCCGGAAACCGCGTCACATGCCGAGACTGGTTTCAACTCAGTCTGAAAGAGGGTTTCACCGTTTTCCGTGACCAGGAGTTCAGTGCAGAACTGGGTTCGGCTGGCGTCAAGCGGATTGAAGACACCAAACTAGTACGCGGCCCACAGTTTCTCGAAGACAGCGGACCAATGGCTCACCCTGTCAGACCTGCCTCTTATTCCGAAATCAACAACTTCTACACACTAACGGTTTACATCAAAGGTGCTGAAGTGGTGCGAATGCTGGCAAACTTGCTTGGCCCGGTTCTGTTTCGAAAAGGCTGCGACCAATATTTTGATCGCCACGATGGTCAAGCAGTGACAACTGAAGCGTTTATCAGTGCTATGGAACATACCAGCGGCCTGGATCTCTCGCAGTTCAGACTCTGGTACGAGCAGGCTGGCACCCCCAAACTGACTACCCGAGGCACTTATGATGCCGAGATGGCACGCTACACACTGACTGTCGCTCAGCAATGCCCGTCCACCCCTGATCAGGATCAAAAAAAACCGCTTCATATTCCCCTAGCCACCGCCTTATTTGATCGCGCCGGACAGGCGATGAAGACAACCATTGGTGCGCAGGGCGATCCCAAACATGAGCATATGTTGAGCTTGTGCCAGCAGGAGCAGCAATTTGTATTTGAAGGCGTCGTGAAAGAGCCAGTGGTTTCCCTATTACGACGGTTTTCGGCACCAGTAGAACTCGAATCTGATCTGTCAGGTGACGAACTCGCGATTCTGATGGCGCATGACGACGACCCATTTAACCGGTGGGATGCGGGGCAGCGCCTTTTCAGCACCGAAGTATTGCGTGCGTTCGAGGCGGCTGTTGAGGGCAATTCGTTTTCGCTCAATGAGCGTTTTGCAGTGGCCTTTGAAAATACGTTACGGCACGACTTCGATGACAGATCGTTTCAAGCCTATGCCTTGGCCCTACCAGATCATACCCATCTTTTACAGATCACCCCCATCATTGAGCCGGACCGACTCCACCAGGCCAGAAAGACAGTGAAACTGATACTGGCCAGACGATTTACAACAGAATTTGAAGCGCTTTACCACCGGCTCGAAGCGACAGGGAACGACCAAACTAACTGCATCAACAGCGGTCAGCGTGCCCTGCGTAATACCTGTCTGTCTTACCTGATGGCGCTTGAACAACCCGAGTTCACACGTCTGGCCAGCCACCAGCTGCAGGCAGCCGATAACATGACCGATGCGCTGGCTGCTTTGACCTTGCTCGCCTGTTCACCACATCCAGAACGCACTGCTGCTCTGGCTCACTTTTTCGATCGTTGGCAAGATTACCCGCTGGTGATGGACAAGTGGTTCCGGGTTCAGGCAACAGCGGATTTGCCTGGAACGCTCGGTCACGTGAAAGCGCTCACATCACATGACCTGTTTCAGCTGGAAAACCCCAACAAAGTGTTCTCCCTGCTTGGGGCCTTCGCCCATGCCAACCCGCTTCATTTTCACCAGGTCGATGGTCAAGGCTATGCATTCATCAGCGAATACATATTGAAACTAGACCATACCAATCCGCAGGTCGCAGCCCGACTACTGTCGGCCTTCAATCTCTGGCGGCGTTACAACCGCGAACGACAGGAAATGATGCGTGAGCAGCTTGAACAGATTCAAGCACAACCCGCATTGTCTAAAGACGTGTCTGAAATTATTAATCGTATTCTCTCTTAAATGGCAGCCCAGATCCTCACCTCGGCCATCTGCTGACAGATTCTCTACAGTGTTATGATCTATCTTGATTACCTGATTGTTAAGCGCTGTTGCAATTGAAAAAACCACCCAACAGATCGCTGGAAACATCAAGCCGCGAAGACATCGATAACTTTCTGCAGCGGGTGAGATCCACACCACTGGCTTCCCGCCCAAACGGCCGGGGACGACTGCTATTCGCCATGGATGCTACAGCCAGTCGGGAACCCTTGTGGGACAGAGCCTGTCACATTCAGGGTCAGATGTTTGAAGAAACCGACACTTTGGGCGGTCTCGACGTACAGCTTGTTCACTACCGTGGCTTTATGCAGTTCTCCTCGACACCCTGGACGAGTAACGCCGAGACTTTGCTCAACCACATGACTGCCATACGTTGTGCCGCAGGACAGACCCAGATTGCCCGCGTTCTCTCACACGCCACAAAACAGAACCAGCCCGTCAACGCTCTGGTATTTGTCGGTGATGCCATGGAAGAAGACCCGGATGTTCTGTGCAAACTGGCTGGTGAGCTTGGCATCCTCCAAACCCCTGTGTTCATTTTTCAGGACGGTAACGACCCAATTACTGAACGCACGTTTCGCAAGATTGCTCAGCTTAGTTCGGGTGCCTGGTGCCGGTTTGACGCTAACAGCGCTTCACAGTTACGCGATCTTCTATGTGCCGTGGCAGTTTATGCAGCTGGGGGGCAGAAAGCACTTGAACAATTCGGTCGTAAGCACGGTGGTACCGTACTCAGACTCAGTCACCAGATCAGCAACAAGAACTGAAAATATGATCCGGCTGGTACTCGCTTTAGTCGCTCTGGTGGGTCTGATGTGGCTGGCATCGTGGCTCGGCAAGGCGACACCAGCCCAACGTAGCAAGGCACTCAAGATGATTTTGCTCTACGGCATCGCCGGTATGCTGTTGCTGCTGGTAGTCACCGGCCGAATTCACTGGATGTTTGCAGCAGTCAGTGCGGCACTGCCCTGGCTACAACGGGTATTAATGGCGCGGCGGGTATGGCAGATGTTCAAATCGACACGTGGCCCAGCTTCTGGCCAGGTCTCAAAGGTGGAAACCGCTTTTCTGCGCATGACACTGGATCACGACAGCGGCGATCTGGCAGGTGAAGTTATTGCCGGGGCATTTACCGGACAGCAGCTCGAGCAGATGAGCCTCGAAAATCTACTCGAGCTGTTATCCACCTGTCAGGTACAGGATGCCCAGTCTGCTGCTTTGCTCGAAACCTATCTTGACCGCCACCATGGCGAAAACTGGAGAGCGGATACCGACACTGGAGACACGGCAGCAGTACCACCCAGCGGTCACATGAGCCGAAGAGAAGCTGCGGAGATTCTAGGTGTTCCCGAAGACGCAGCGAACAAGGAAATCAAAGCCGCACATCGCCGTCTAATACAGCGCCTGCACAGCGATCGTGGTGGATCGGATTACCTGGCCACTCTGATCAACCAGGCCCGAGAAACCATGACCAGCTGATCAGACAGCCATCGAGATGTTTTCTCCCCTTCAGTCGCCTTATACTCAGATGTTATATGGTCCACACCAGCTAAACGCGGAGCGATTCACGAAAAAGGTGCTTCTGCATGAGGCCCCGTCGGGCGCCGGCACACCTACCATCCTGGTCAATAACTACACCCCCCGTCCATATGAGCAACCAGCGCACTCGCAAAACCGTTAGCCAGACAACCCTGCCTGGTCCGCTGCAGATTGCGCTTGTGACCGTGATCCTGATTGGTGGTATGTTGTCCTGGCCAGAACATCTGAGTTCCACAGAATGGCAACGCAGCGCTGTGTGGGGTGTGGACCGGCACGTCATCAGTGAAGCTATAACGTCATCAGTGCAGAACAATACGTATCCACACGAGATCACCGTTACCAGTCAAGGCCGGCGACTCCCCGCAACAATCCACTACAACACCGATCGGGCTCTGCGTGATTCCGTCAACGCGATTTTTGAACAATATGGACCGGATTACGGGATGTTTGTTGGATTGGATCCCGATACCGGCAAGATTCTGGCACTGGTCAATCACCGCCGCAAGACAAAGCCCACTGCCAATTTCGCTTTACAGGCAACGTATCCGTCTGCTTCGGTCTTCAAGCTTGTAACAGCCGGCGCTGCTGTCGATCTGGGAAAAGTTGACGCTGACACCGTCATTCCATTCAACGGTAAAACCACCAGCCTTTACCGCAAACATGTACTACACCACAAGGACAATCAATGGACCCGGCACCTGCCTCTGAAAATGTCCTTTGCTAAATCTGTCAACAGCGTATTCGGTCGACTGGGCGTGCAGCAAGTCGGCGGTAAAGCGCTGCTGGATTACGCAGAACGACTGGGGTTCAATCGGGAGATCCGAAGTGATGTCGAGATAAGTCCCAGCCGCCTCGCGCTAAACCTGGACGACCCTTGGTCTATCGTAGAAACCGCGTCTGGCTGGACCCAAAATACCACGATGAGTCCGGTCCATGCTGCAGTCCTGGCGGCGGCGACCATTAACGGCGGCTTTATTGTCCAGCCGAGTCTTATCGATGCAATTACGGATACCAACGGTATCGTTCTGTATGCTGATGATGAGCCCTATGCCCAACAGGTGTTCAGCGAGTCAACTGCCCGCCAACTACAGGCTATGATGACTTTAACAGTACGCAAAGGATCGGCAAAAAAGTCGTTCAATAATTTTTTCACCGGCAAGATGTCAAACATCGAAGTCGGTGGCAAAACCGGCACACTCAACGGGACAAACCCTGCCGGTACTTATGATTGGTTTGTGGGCTATGCCCGTCGCGGCGACCGTAAGTTGGCTTACGCGGTTCTTTGTATCAACAAAGAAAAGTGGTATGTAAAATCGGCCTATGTCGCACGTAAAGCGATAGAGCATTATTTCTCAAAACAAGTGCTGTAGCCACAGGCTCAGCAGATTCCCAGCACAAGTAGAGCACAGCATATTGCAGCAGTATCTTGATGTCGTCGAAAGCGTACTCAGTGGCGGTCATCGAAAGACCAATCGAACTGGTGTGGATACTCTTTCAATCTTTAATTTGAATTATCAGATTGACTTGCGACAGGGCTTTCCACTACTGACCACCAAAGAGATTTCCTGGAAAAATATCGTCGTTGAGAATCTGTGGTTTCTGTCGGGCAGAACCGATATTGGCCTGCTACACCGGCATGGTTGTAAGTTTTGGGACCCTTGGGCAGATGAAGACGGCCACGTGCCCAGTGCCTATGGCAACTACTGGCGACAGTTCCCAGTACATGATCAGGACAAGGCCTCGTTTAACGATCAAGTGGCCTGGGTTGTGAAAGAACTCAGGAAAAATCCGGACAGTCGCCGGTTGGTCGTATCCGCCTGGGCACCGGGCAATGCCCAGTTCAGTGGTTTACCTCCCTGCCATGCGCTGTGGGTGCTCAATGTTCAACGCGACGAGGCTGGCGAACCCCTGTTGTGCCTACACTTAACCCAGCGTAGTTGTGACGTTGCGCTAGGGCTACCCTATAACATCGCCGGTTACGCTTTCCTGCTTGAGCTGTTTGGGCAGTTTGCGGGTATACCTGTGGGTTACTTTGGGCACACCTTGATCGATGCGCACATCTATACCGCCAAGCCTGACGGCAGTATGGCAGAGTACGACCATGTACCTGGTTTACGAGATCAGCTGCTGCGAAATCCCAAACCATTGCCACAGCTAACCATAAACAGTGCTATTCGATCGCTCAACGATGTGGAAGACCTCCTCAGTGCCACGACGGACGAGTTGCTCAGCACTTTTTCTCTGGCCGGCTACGAACCCGAACAGGCGATTACTTTCAAGGTGGCCGTGTAGCTGTACGATGACAACAGTAGCTGCACTGATTGTCAGGAGTTTTCTACCGGCTCAAGTTAGGGGCTGACATTGCGCGCAGCAATTGTGGCAATCACTCAAGACCGTGTCATCGGTGCAGATGGAAAACTACCCTGGCACTATTCGGCCGATATGAAACGCTTTAAACAGCTGACTCTGGGCACCACCATTATTATGGGTCGCGGCACGTGGGAATCGATAGGTGCAAAACCACTGTCCGGGCGACGCAACATTGTGATCACCCGCTCGCTGCTGGATGGTGTCCAGTGCTATACAACGATCCCAGCCGCCCTGGCCACCTGCACTGGCGACGTCTGGTTTATCGGTGGTGGGCAGCTCTATGCAGCGGCTCTTGAATTCTGTGATTTCATCGATGTCACACAGGTGCCTGACAAGATCTCAGCTGGTAATACCGTGTATTTCCCGGAACTGGACCCAGGTGTGTGGCAGGCAGAACCGATGACGCCACTCGCAACAGATCCTAGGTTGAGTCATGGCCGTTATTACCGACGATCGACAACAACCTGAAGTGCCGAAAGGCAACATTCAACCTGGCAACCTTGACTTGAGTGATTAGCGGGTATGGACGTTTCTTTCATATTTGATGATCTGAACGACGCTCAGCGTCAGGCAGTATCCAAAGATCCCTGTCCGATGCTTGTTCTTGCCGGTGCTGGAAGCGGCAAGACCCGCGTTCTGACCCACAGAATCGCCTGGCTTGTGACAGCACTCGAGGTGTCGCCACTGTCTATCCTCGCTGTTACGTTCACCAACAAAGCGGCCCAGGAAATGCGACACCGAGTAGAACGCATGATCGGTTCTCCTATGCGTAATATGTGGCTCGGCACGTTTCATGGCCTGTCACACCGTTTGCTGCGTACTCACTATGCCGACGCAGGTCTTTCGAATTCTTTCGAGATCCTTGATGCCCAGGACCAACACCGTCTGGTGCGGCGTTCACTTAGAGAATTGAATCTTGATGAGGGATTCTGGCCACCGCGACAGGTACAGTGGTTTATTAACAGCAACAAGGAGGAGGGCCGGCGACCTACACAACTTGAAGGGTCATCAGATAACCAGCATCAGACTCTGACCCAGATTTACGCCCACTACGAATCACTGTGTCAGCGCTTTGGACTGGTTGACTTTGCAGAACTTCTGCTACGGAGCCTGGAGCTAGTTCAGAACAACGAACCAATTCGCGACGCTTACCGGAAACGATTTCAGCACATCCTGGTCGACGAATTTCAAGATACCAATACCATACAGTACCGTTGGCTAAAACTGTTGGCACAGCCACGCAACAGCATCACTGCTGTGGGCGACGACGATCAGTCGATCTACGGCTGGCGGGGTGCCCGAATTGAGAACATGGCCTTGTTTCAGAAAGACTTTCCCGAGACGCAGATCCTGCGACTGGAACAGAACTATAGATCTACTGGAACAATTCTCGCGGCCGCAAACAGTGTAATCGACCACAACGTCGGCCGAATGGGCAAAAAACTGTGGACTGAAGATCAGGCCGGGGCACCGATTAGGCTTTACGCCGCATTTAACGAAATTGACGAAGCCCGGTTCGTCTTGGAACACCTTCGCGAGTGGGTGCACGAAGGCCATCGCCGTGATTCTATTGCCATCCTCTATCGCTCAAACGCACAGTCCCGTGTTTTTGAGGAACTCCTGCTCAGTGAAGGCATTCCTTACCGAGTCTATGGTGGACTCCGATTTTTCGAGCGAGCCGAAATCAAAGATGCTCTGGCATACCTGCGCCTGATCTCAAATCGCCACTCTGATCCGTCTTTTGAACGGGTCGTCAATGTCCCCACTCGCGGCATCGGTGCACGAACAGCCACCGCAATCCGTGAACATGCCAGGGCATCTGACACCTCCATGTGGGCCGCTGCAGTTGAATTGGCAAGTAAAACACAAATACCGACCAGAGCCCGGACCTCGCTGAATTATTTTATCGATCTCATCGAAGCGCTTGACGCATCGACACGAGACCTTGATCTAACTGAACAGACGGACATCGTTGTGCAACGTAGCGGGCTTATCGATCACTACCGTAAACAACATGGTGAAAAAGCGCAGACGCGGGTAGAAAACCTCGAGGAACTCGTCAGTGCAGCCCGTCATTTCAATTACGACCCGGCCGACGACCAACATCCGGACCCACTATCGGAATTTCTCGCACACGCTGCGCTGGAGGCCGGTGAAGGCCAGGCAGAAGAGTGGGAAGATTGCGTACAATTGATGAGCCTTCATTCGGCCAAAGGGCTTGAGTTCCCGCTTGTATTTCTGTGCGGTCTGGAAGAAGGCCTCTTTCCGCATCAGCGTTCGATCGATGAACCGGGTCGACTCGAGGAGGAAAGACGTCTATGTTACGTCGGTATGACCCGGGCCATGGTGCAACTATTTCTGACCTGGGCTGAGGTCCGGCGGCTGTATGGCCGGGAAAACTATACCCGCCCGTCTCGTTTCCTAAGCGAAATCTCAGCGGAACTGGTTGATGAAGTCCGTTCGTCCACCGTATTGCCCCGGGCTACCTCAACACCTGCCGAAGCCTTGAACACCGTGGCTCAAACGAGCAGCCCGGGTATCAACCTGGGGGCTCGTGTACATCATGCCAAGTTCGGTCAGGGTACTGTCGTTAGTGTAGAGGGGCAGGGTGAGCATGCCCGAGTTCAGGTTCGATTCGAAACTGCTGGCAGCAAATGGCTGGTGTTGGCCTACGCCAACTTGGACCCCGCTTGATCGATGTCGGTGGGAATGTGTTCGCTGCTGCCACTCAGTTCAAGCGAAAGGAAACTACGAGACCCGCAAATACACAGGCACCGAACCAAGTATTGTTGATAAACGCCTTCAGGCACATGCCCCGATCGCGACCGCGACACAATCGGTATTGATAACCAGCCGTTACCGCAGCACCAACCAGGCCTAGATAGTACCAACCGCTCAGATGCAGCCCCCAGCCGATGATGCCAAGTACCGCCAGTGCGAGAGCCTGCAACACCGCGTTGGCCAATAGATCATATCGACCGAAAAGAATGGCGGTAGATTTGACCCCGATTTTGAGGTCATCGGGCCGATCAGCCATCGCATACATGGTATCGTAAGCGACCGTCCACAACAGATTAGCACACAGGAGCCACCAGGCCAGTGCCGGTACACGACCGGTTTGTGCGGCAAATGCCATCGGAATCCCCCAGGAAAAAGCAATCCCTAAAAACAGTTGTGGTAGGTGTGTGAAGCGTTTAAATAGTGGGTAACTGATCGCAATCGCTGCGCCAATGAAGCCCAGTACAATGGCTTGTCGGTTCAGGGTTAACAACAACCCCAGTGCCACCATCATAAGGGCTGCAAACAGGATCAGTGCTTCCCGCGTAGAGACGTCGCCCATTGCCAAAGGCCGGTTTCGAGTTCTTTGGACGTGCGGATCAAATGCACGATCAAAGTAATCATTTATCACACATCCTGCTGCACGCATAACAATTACACCAGTGACAAACACGACGACGATCTGCACTTGTGGTTGACCACCACCGGCAATCCAGACAGCCCAGAGTGTGGGCCACATCAGCAACAACCAACCGATCGGTCTATCGAGCCTTGCCAGGCGCACATAAAGAAACAGGCGATCACGCACTGTAAAACCCATCTTCAGTTCTGAGCCACCGACGGATTAACCGATCGATCAACTTCGTCTCACCGTTTTCAAGCAGTTGAGCTGCAACATCCCGGACACCTTGGAGTAGCGTGTGATCGCGGGTCAGATCAGCAATGCGAAATTGCGGCAGGCCACTTTGACGCGTGCCCAGTAATTCGCCCGGACCACGTAGTTCGAGGTCCTTCTGCGCGATCTCGAATCCATCATTGGTCTCGCGCATCGTCGACAGCCGCGCTTTTGCCCGCTCTCCGAGTGGGGCCTGATACATCAAGACGCAGGCCGACTTTTGGTCTCCACGACCCACTCGACCCCGTAATTGATGCAACTGGGCCAATCCCAATCTTTCGGCATTTTCGATCACCATCAGGCTGGCCTCAGGCACATCGACACCAACCTCAATAACCGTTGTTGCAACCAAAAGGTCGACCTGGCCACTCCTGAACCCATTCATGACGGCATCTTTTTCTGTCGGTGTGTTGCGACCATGCAACAGTTCGACCCTCAGTTCAGGCAGATCCTGACGCAAAGACTCTGCGCGCTGCGTCACCGCCTCTAGGTCCAACAGCTCTGATTCATCGATTAAAGGACAGACCCAGTAAGCACGCATACCCCGGGCACAGGATTCCCGGATACGTTCCTGTACTGCCTGACGCCTGGAATTGGGTATCACCACCGTCTCTACTGGTTGTCGACCAGGCGGCATCTCATCGATGACCGAAACATCCATGTCTGCATACATCACCATAGCCAAAGAACGAGGTATCGGTGTGGCTGTCATCACCAGCTGGTGCGGTGCACGATTATCTGAGCGCCCTTTATCCCGCAGCGCCAGTCGCTGCTCGACACCGAAGCGGTGTTGTTCATCTACGACCACCAGTCCCAGGTTGTGATAGTGGACATCGTCCTGAAACAACGCATGGGTCCCAATACCGACCTGAACATCACCATTGGCTAAGCGCTGACAGGCTTGTCGACGAGTCGCTGCTGCTGCCCGACTGGTCAGCCACACTGCATCTATTCCTAGGCCCTGGAGCCAGGTCTCAAAACTATCGAAATGCTGTCTGGCCAACAGTTCGGTCGGTGCCATAACTACAGCTTGGCAGCCGGCTTCTACTGCGGCGAGCACTGCGGCAGCAGCCACCACAGTTTTCCCGGATCCCACATCCCCTTGTACCAGTCGCATCGTAGGAACAGTACCGGCCAGATCGTTGAACACCTCCTCAACAACTCGGGCCTGTGCACTGGTCAGCGGAAAATGCAGTTGCTCACAGAGTTGCGGCCAAAGCTTGGTAGACGGCGGCATCAACGGAGCACACAGCCGATCGCGGTGGGATCGCCGCTGTCGTATCGCAATATGATGCGAGAGCATCTCCTCAAATGCCAGCCTTTGCCGGGCAGGATGAGATCCTTGCATCAGGAAATGAGGATCGGTCCCTACAGGTGGACAATGCAGTATGGTGAGGGCGTCGGCTAGCGATATCTCCATACCGGGAACGCCAACGCCCTTAGGTAGCAACTCTTCAATCTCCGTGGCACAACGTGGCAGCGCTTGTCTGATCATATCCCGCCATTTACGCTGGCCGACACCATCGGTAGTCGGATACACCGCTGTCAATGCCTGCTCTGTAGTCGCCTCCGACTCACTGTGCAGCAAACGGTATTCAGGGTGAACCATCTCCAGGCCAGTTGGACCTTGGCGTACTTCACCAAAACATTGGATCAAACCTCCTCGTGCCAGTGAGCGTTGTTGGGTTGCTGTGAATCGGAACTGTCGCATTGTGATTGTGCCGGTGTTGTCTGAAATAACCGACACCAGACTGCGACGACGTCCCATGCGCACGCCGGAGAGCTCGATCACACCAGTCACAAGTGCATCGCTACCGGCTGTCAGTCCACCCATGGGTGAAAATCGTGTGCGGTCTTGGTAGCGCAGTGGCAAATGAAACAGGACGTCCTGGACCGCGCGGATTCCCAACCGGGCAAGCCGGGATTCGATTTGGGGGCCAACACCCTTAAGCACCGTGATTGCCTGAAACGCTGCCCTGGACCCGGCAGGTTCGAGCAAATTTTGGTTAGCCACGGAATGGGTCAACTGGCAGCATGAGACAGGCCTAGTTTTCTACCAATCAACCGGGTAGTCGCACTGTCCTATACCGGCAGATAAACAATCGCCTCAACTTCGACTGGAACACCTTTGGGAAGAGCAGCCACACCGATAGCGGCCCGGGCAGGATAGGGTTCATCGAAATACTCGGCCATTACTTGGTTGACCGTCGGAAAGTCAGTCAGGTCGGTCAAGAAAACTGTCAACTTGACAGCATCGTCAAGACTCGCTCCGGCAGCGTCAGCGACTGCCGACAGGTTATCGAACACACGCCGAATCTGGGTTTCCATATCACCTTCGACCACCTCCATAGTTTCCGGATCCAAGGGAATTTGCCCGGATATATAAAGCGTATTACCGGCAACTACCGCTTGCGAATAAGCACCGATCGCATCCGGTGCCTGCGAAGTGCTGATAGCCTGTCTACTGGTCATCGTGTTTTGTCCCTCGTTCAGTTGACTACATCTGGAGCATTATCCTCTTGCTCGAAATACGCGAATTACTGACCGCCGCGCTCTTAGCCGACGAATAATCCGGGCAAGGTGTTGGCGGTTTGAGACTTCTATCGTAAAACGAATCGTCGAGTTACGATTATCCCGCGCATTGACTGCAACACTGTTGATATTGGATCCTTCTTCGGCAACCAGTGCAGCCAACTGAGCAAGTACACCCCGGCGGTTAAGCACTTCCAGTCGTATGTCTGCCGCAAATTCCCCCTTAACTTCATCCGACCACTGTACGTTGATCCAGTTCTCAACGCTTTTTGCCTGTTTAGCAGCATTAGGGCAGGTTGTGGTGTGAATAACAATACCACGACCAACGGAAAACAGACCCGTTATCTTGTCGCCGGGAATGGGCCGGCAACATCGGCCATAAGACACACTCATCCCCTCAACACCCTTGATCGGGAGAGGCCCACTTTTAGTTTTCTTCAACGGGACACTACTGTCGGGCAACAACTGGCGCGCGACCATCATGGGCAAGCGTCTACCCAATCCGATATCCGCTAATAACTCATTCCAGTCTTCTCGATTGAGTCGTTTGAGCAACCCAATCTTCTGGCTGGTTTTCAACCGGGTTGTCAGACCCACAGATTTCAGTGCCTGGTCAAGTAACTGACGACCGAGTTTGACAGCATCACCTTCCTGTTGAGACTTAAGATAATTCTGTATTGATGCACGGGCCTTGCCGGTGACAACATAATGAAGCCATAGCGGTGTTGGGTATGCGGACCGAGCTGTGAGTACTTCGATGTGATCCCCATTGTTGAGCACATGGTGCAGCGGTATGGCTTCATTGCTGATCTTGGCACCGATGCAATGATTACCGATGTCCGAGTGGACCGCGTAGGCAAAATCCAGCGCGCTGGCGCCTTTAGGGAGCTTCTTTATATCGCCTTTAGGTGTAAACACATAGATTTCATCTGGGAAAAGATCGGTCTTTAGGTGCTCGAGAAATTCCGAGGGATTACCTGACTCTTGCTGGGTTTCTATCAGATCGACTAACCAGCTATGGGCCACTATCTGCGGTGGCGCTTCACCGCCATGAGACTTGTAACGCCAGTGTGAGGCAACGCCCGACTCTGCAACCCGGTGCATGTCGGTGGTTCGGATCTGTACTTCGATACTCTGGCCAAATGTACCAAACAACTGTGTATGCAGTGATTGATAGCCGTTAGCTTTGGAGATCGCAATGTAGTCCTTGAACATACCGGGTACCGGTTTGTACAAGTTGTGAATAATGCCCAGCACCCGATAACATTCGTCCACTGTATTCACGATAATACGAATCGCAAAGATATCACCCATTTCCGCCATCGGTACCCGCCGATCTTGCATTTTTCGGTAGACGCTGTAGATGTTTTTCTCACGACCGACCACGGTCGCATTTATCCCGTTCTCCTCGAGCTCTTCAGTAATCTTCAAACGTGAACGGTCAACAACCCGCTTACGATTGCCCCGACGTTTACTGATCTCTTTGCGAATTGCGGAGTAACGCTTGGGATAGAGGTGCTGGAAACTTAAGTCTTCCAGTTCCTGGGTCCAGGTATACATGCCCAGACGGTTGGCGATTGGTGCATATATATCGAATGTTTGTTGGGCAATTCGCTTGCGCTGATCTGAACGCAAAGAATCTAGGGTGCGCATGTTATGGATTCGATCAGCCAGCTTAATCAGTATCACTCTGATATCCTTCGCCATGGCCAGGAGCATCTTGCGGAAGTTCTCCGCTTCCGCATGCTCCTTAGATTCAAACTCGATCTGGTCGATCTTGCTGACACCATCAACCAATAACGCGACATCTTCACCAAACAGTTCCGCCAGCTGCTCGCGTAAAGTGGGGGTGTCTTCTATAACATCGTGAAGGATGGCGGCAGAGATGCTGGGACTGTCGAGCCGCATGTCCGCAAGAATCAGCGCAACAGACAGGGGATGGGATATAAAGGCCTCGCCACTCCGGCGACGCTGTCCATCGTGGGCATCCGCACCGAACAGATAAGCCTTATAGACGGCTTTTACTTCTTTGGGATCTAGATACTCCTCAAGAACCTCGATCAGATCACTGATGACCACCTTGCCTGTTGATGCGGGCGGTCGTCCTTCTTTACTGGACTGAGGTTCTTTCCTCCTCGTTGTTACTGCTGTCGTCGGCATTGCTGTCACCTGTATCGTCGTCTGCCGCACTAGATTCGTTGGCTGCGGTATCTTCTTTCAGACTCAGATCTTTTGTCTCCGTCTCAGCTTTGGTTTGAACCTCTTCGATTTCACCGAACAGTTCTTTCTCGAGATCGATTTCTTTTTCTTCGAGAATGTCTGGGGTTACTAACCCTTCTGCAATTTCGCGCAGTGCAATGACTGTTGGCTTATCACGGTCTTCCGGTACCAGGGGGTCGGCACCAAAGGTCAGTTGCCGGGTACGTTTTGCGGCAACCAGCACTAACTGAAATCGGTTCTCAACATTTTCGAGGCAATCCTCGACGGTAACTCTGGCCATTTTGTTTCTCCGGCAAACCAGGGGATGCAGCCCGTTCCCGTCTGGGGCTGCGAACAAACGCGCGGCTGACCAGGTCTGCCTTCAATCCGGTCGAGGAGGCTGCGCTAACTGTATGGGGTATCTGAAGTTTTGAGTTTAACGTTTTCTGCGGAATTCACAAGGGCAGCTAAGTCTAATCCAGCTGCTGACGTCGGTGGCTGCTGATGGAGTACAAGTTGTTTGAGTTCAGTCACGGTATCGTCGAATCTATCGTTGATCACGATATGATCATATTCAACGTAATGCCGCATCTCATTGATTGCTCGTTGCATGCGATAGTCGATCTGATCTCGGTTATCGCGTCCACGCTGAGCGAGACGTTTTTGCAGCGCTTCAATGGAAGGCGGCAGAATAAAGACGCTGACCGCATCGGAGTTGGACGCTCGGACTTTTCGGGCCCCCTGCCAATCAATATCCAGAATCACTGTCTGCTTTGCTGCCAGAGCTCTGTCCACACTACCCCTGGATGTCCCGTAGTAATGGTCAAACACCCTCGCGTACTCAAGAAATTCCCCGCGTTCGATCATTTGTTCAAAAACAACTGGACTGACAAAGAAATAATCAACACCGTCTACTTCTCCTCGACGCAGACTACGGGTCGTGTGGGATATGGAAACCACAACATGTGGGCAGTCATTCGCAATGGCCTGGGCCAGGCTAGTCTTGCCGCCCCCTGAAGGTGCTGAAAATATCAACAACTGCGGTATCTTCTGCCAGCCAGTCACACACTGTACCTACTCAATGTTTTGGATCTGCTCGCGCATCTGCTCGATCAGTACTTTAAGGTCGACCGCTGCAGTTGTGGTTTCGGGGTGATTTGATTTTGAGCCCAGAGTATTGGCTTCTCGGTTGAGTTCCTGCATCAAGAAATCGAGTCTTCGACCCACGGGGCCCGACCCATTGAGAATATTTTCAACCTCGGCCAAGTGAAGTTGTAGCCGATCGATCTCCTCAGTTATGTCGGATTTAGCCAGTAACAGTACCAGCTCCTGTTCGAATCGTCCGGGCTCCAACTGTTCAGCAAACTCACTGACACGTTCGTTGAGACGCTGACGAGCGTGCTGGTCCAGTTCAGGCCCGCGGCTTTGCACACCGATGACGATATCCCGAGCAGCCGCAAGTTTCGCGTTAATCACCACAGCCAGCTGTCGACCCTCACGCTGCCGCTGACTGACCAGTGCGGACAAGGCATCCGCTAGAGTAGCTTTAGCAGTTACGCTCAGCTGGTCCTCATCAATCCGCTCGGGTGTCAGCACACCAGGCCACTTGAGAATATCTGCTATAGATAGTTCACTCGCAACAGGCGCTGTGGACTGCACGGTTCTCGACCACGCCATCAGCTGGTTTATTGTGTCCAGGTTGAGCTCAGGGCTATTTGCTGAAGATTCAGCTGACTGGCATCGAAGTACAGCGTCTATCCGGCCCCGGCTCAATGACGCCTTAATAGTCTCACGGAAACTCATTTCCGCGCTACGAAGTTCCTCAGGCAACCTCATGGAGATTTCCAGATACCGATGATTTACGCTACGAATTTCCCACACCAGCCGGCTTTGCTCTGACTGTGATTCGTGCTGAACAAAAGCTGTCATACTGCTAATCAAACGCAGGTCTCCGATATATCAGGTTAAAAGGGGTCGGTATCATCGACCCCGTTCGCACCACTGCAACTATAGTGTAGTTGATGCTGGGCAAGGCTTTCGCTCCAGCCAACAGACAGGGCAACAGCAAAAGTGGCCGCTTGTCATTTACCTGGAACACCCGGAGTGTTATGGTCAACCTATCTTTGGTCATACCAAATTACCAGAAAATTTATGGATACTCCGCGCGTTTCAGACATCGTCGTCGAAAAAATTGAGCGGTCGATTCTCGAAGGCACGCTGAAACCGGGTCAACGTCTACCCGCCGAACGAAAATTTGCTGAGCAAATGGGCGTCTCCCGCCCGTCGTTGCGTGAAGCGCTCCAGAAACTGTCCGCCCGCGGCATGCTTGTCGCACGCCGCGGTGGGGGCACCACCGTGACGAAATCCCTGAATCCCGCACTTGAAAATCCACTGCTGGAACTCATCAGTAATTCACCGGACTCTCATGCAGACGTGCTTGAACTGCGGCATGCGATCGAGTCATTGTCTGCCTATTACGCAGCCAGCCGGAGAACCGAGTCGGATATCGAACAGATTCGAACCTGTTACAAACGACTGATTATTTCTCACAGCCGCCAGGATGCTGCACTAGAAGCTAAAGCCGATGCAAACTTTCACCTCGCCATTGCAGAAGCGTCACACAATGTTGTTCTGGTACATGTGATGCGCAGTCTATTTTCGCTGCTGCGGAAAAGCATCCGCTACAACCTGGAGAATGTCTACGCACAGTCGGGACGTTTTGAACACGTACGAGACCAGCACTATCACTTGATGACCGCGATCATAAACGGTGATCCTGATCATGCGCGCTCTGCATCAGATCGACATATCGACTACGTAGAGCGTGTATTGATTGATATTGATTCACAGCGGCAACGAGAAGCACGAGCTAGCCGACGAGCATTAGGGGCAGCCACAGACTGAATCGGATTGAGACACCCAGCATCCCGCTCGACCACGACACCGACTACTGGATCACCGACTTGTTACGTCTTTTAATACTTTTTTCCCTGACAATCGTCTTGTGGATCGCGTTATCGGGGCACTTCGATCCGTTTCTTCTCAGTCTCGGACTGCTCTCCGCGGCAACCGTAACCTTGGTCAGCCATCGCATGGGCGTTATCGATGCAGAAGGACAACCTTTGGGACTGATACCCGGACTGCTTCGCTATGCACCCTGGCTAGCTAAAGAAATGGTCCGAGCCTGTATTGATGTCGCATGGCGAATCACACGACCCAGTCTTCCGATTCAACCGACCATAATTCGAGTGCCCGCGAATCAGCAGACGGTGCCGGGTCGTGTCAGTTTTGCCAACTCAATCACCCTGACACCTGGAACTATCTCCCTCGATGTGCTCGAGAAAGAGATTGAAGTACATGCTCTGACTACAGAATCCGCGGCAGACCTCAAAAGTGGAGAAATGGGAAAGCGCGTCGAACACCTGGAAAGTGGCTAATGCTGACACTGGTGACCATAGCTTTGCTGGCAGCAATGGGGATGGCGCTAATTCGAGCGATCAAGGGTCCGACTGTTTACGACCGCATTCTTGCTTCAAATACTTTCAGCACAAAAACTGTCCTGATGATATCTGTACTCGGATTCTTGACCGGAGAATCCGAGGTTTACCTTGATATCGCCTTGATGTACGCGTTGGTGGGCTTCATTGTCACCGTTGCTGTACTCAAAGTTTCTGAGTTCGGTGACCTCGGTCAATCCCGACCCGACTCAGGAGAAAATAGGCAATGAGTCAGGCTCTCGATATGTTGAGCGTACTACTGCTTTTCTTTGGCGTACTGTTTATTCTGGTGGGCAGTATCGGTCTGCTGCGTATGCCGGATGTCTTTACCCGCATGCATGCCGCAGGTATTACCGACACAATCGGAGCCGCAGCTATCATTCTGGGCCTTATGTTGGTGGCTGGATGGACGATTGTTCTGATCAAACTCTTAATTGTTTTGCTTTTTCTGATGTTGCTGAATCCAACAGCCTGCCACGCACTGGCTCGTGCAGCAGTCCATGGCATTCGAAGTCCGTGGCAGGGAGAATCAGAACAACAACAGTGATTGAACTAATCAACATTGTATTACTAGGACTGCTGGTTATTACCGCTTTAGCGGCAATTCGCCTGCACGATCTTTTCGCCGTGACGATTATGTTCGGGATCTACAGTCTCCTAGCTGCCGCGGTGTTTGTAGTGTTAGACGCGGTCGATGTTGCATTTACTGAAGCAGCCGTGGGAGTTGGTATTTCCACCATACTCATGCTGGCAACTATCGGTCTTGTGGGGCGCCAGGAAAAACCACCGTCACACCGACCACTACTACCGTTAGTGGTAGTCATTGTGACCGGTGCAGCTCTAGTTTATGGCACGTTTGACATGCCGCCTTTTGCCGCCCCGGATGCACCTGTACAACAACATGTTGCACCCCGCTATCTTGAACAATCTCCCCACGAGATTGGAATACCCAATGTGGTGACAGCTGTACTCGCCAGTTATCGTGGTTACGATACATTAGGTGAGTTAACCGTGATCTTTACTGCTGGCGTTGGAGTATTGGTGCTTCTCGGCTTTCGACGCCGTCGTAGTCATATGGCTGACTCTCCGGAAGAAGAATCGTGAAAGACATTCCAGTACTTCGGGTAGTTACCAAAATTACGATCCCGATCATTCTACTGTTTGCTATGTACGTACAGTTTCACGGGGACTATGGTCCCGGCGGTGGGTTTCAGGCCGGCGTTATTTTTGCCGCAGCTTTTATTTTGTACGGCCTAGTCTTTGGTACCTCAGCTGTCCGACAGGTGGTATCACCTGGAATTCTGCGGCTACTGACGGCACTAGGCTTATTGTTGTTCGCCGGCGTCGGTATCCTCACCATGCTACTCGGCGGCGACTATCTCGACTACAACACACTGGGCCAAGACCCGTTACATGGTCAGCATCTGGGGATTTTCCTTGTCGAACTCGGGGTCGGTATCACAGTAGCGGCTGTCATGATCACCTTTTTTCTGGCCTTTGCCGGACGCAGGGACTGAACGTGGAAGTTCTCGCGCTCTACAATTACTGGGTCGTCATATTTCTAATGATGACCGGGTTTTATGTGGTTATTGCTAGCGGCAACCTCGTCAAAAAGATTATCGGTATCAACTTGTTTCAAGCATCGGTATTCATTCTCTATATCAGCATGGGCAAGGTCAGTGGTGGTGCTGCACCCATCCTGCGCGAGACGATACAAACCTACTCCAACCCTTTGCCTCATGTGTTGATTCTGACTGCGATCGTGGTCGGGGTAGCCACTACGGCACTGGGACTGGCCTTGGTTGTCCGCATAAAAGAGGCCTATGGCACAGCTGAGGAAGATGACATCCATCGCCAGGACGAATCTCTGTGACACTGGCCCAACTACCTGCGCTTCAGGTCATACTGCCGTTGATCGCAGCGCCACTTTGTCTACTGCTTCGCAGCGGTCGTCTAGCGTGGTTGCTGAGCATCCTGGTCAGTGCAACCGCCCTGATAATTGCAGTACTGCTACTCAGACTGGTTCTTGAAAATGGTACGGTTATTTATACCTATGGCGGCTGGGCAGCCCCTTGGGGAATTGAATATCGCGTGGACATTGCTAACGCGTTTGTGTTGGCAATCGTTACCAGTATCAGCACCGTCGTATTGCTGTTTTCACGGGTAGGTGCTTCCTGGGAGATTAAGTCTTCCGAACAAGCTCTTTTTTACACAAGTTATCTTCTATGCCTGACTGGTCTGCTGGGAATGACCGTCACCGGTGACGCTTTCAATCTGTTCGTATTTCTGGAAATTTCATCATTGTCCAGTTATGTCCTTATTGCGATGGGGCCAGATCGGAGAGGACTGACCGCTGCTTACCAGTACCTAATAATGGGAACGATTGGTGCAACCTTCATTCTGATTGCGGTTGGCCTGCTCTACATGGTTACGGGTACCTTGAATATGGCCGATCTGGCCAATCTGCTTCCCGCTCTAGAACAAAGCCGTACCGTGCGAGTCGCATTTGCTTTTCTGACGGTCGGCATAGGACTTAAGCTGGCAATGTTTCCGCTACACCTATGGTTACCGAACGCATACGCATACGCACCACACGTCGTTAGTGCTTTCCTCGCCGCTACCGCAACCAAAGTAGCGGTCTATGTTCTCGTGCGATTCATTTATGACGTTTTCGGATCAAGTTTTGCCTTCGACAGTATGCCGTTGCAGTCCATACTGGTAGTACTGGGTGCTGCGGCTGTATTGTCAGGGTCCACGGTCGCAATTTTTCAGCATAATATTAAACGCATGCTGGGATACTCCAGCGTGGCACAGATCGGCTACATGATTCTGGGTATCAGTCTCGCATCAGTTAGCGGCCTCACAGCAACGCTGGTCCATCTTTTAAATCACGCGTTGATGAAGGGTGGTCTTTTTCTAGCACTGGCCTGTATGGCCTTTCAGCTGGGTGGAACTCGCCTAGTTGATCTTGCCGGTGCCGGACGACGTATGCCCTGGACCTCGGCTGCATTTGTAGTCGGCGGATTGAGTCTTATAGGTGTGCCTCTAACTGCCGGCTTCGTCAGCAAATGGCTGCTGGTTGTCGCTGTGCTGGAGGCGGGCTGGTGGCCGGTGTTAATCGTTATTGCCGTAGGTTCATTGCTGGCCGTCGCCTATATCTGGCGAGTCATTGAGATGATCTACTTTCGATCAGCCACAAACCCAGACGAGCATTCCGAAGAAACGCACTGGTCGTTACTCGCACCAGTATGGCTGCTGATTGTCGCCAACGTCTACTTTGGTCTTCACACCCAATGGTCTGTTGGCGTAGCTCAGCGTGCCGCACAAATGTTGTTTGGAGGTCAGGGTTGAATACTCTCACGCTGGCCGTGATATTACCTTTTGCGGGAGCGGTGGCAGTGTTAATAACCGGGTCACGCCCCAATCTACGCGAATGTGTAAGTCTCGGTACCGGAATAACTCTGGCGGGATTGGTCGCTAGCCTACTGCCTGCCGTGCTTGCCGGCCAACGGCCGCACATCACGCTTGCTGAGCCCATCCCCGGCATACCCATTGCGTTTGAAGTGGAACCGCTTGGACTCCTCTTTGCATTGATTGCCAGTTCGCTATGGGTTGTCACAACCCTCTACTCGATTGGATACATGCGCGGTCATGGTGAAACCAATCAGACGCGTTTCTATGCGTTTTTTGCCGTGGCCATCGGCAGCACTATGGGTATTGCGTTTTCGCAGAACCTCTTTACGTTATTTGTCTTCTACGAGCTGCTGACGTTGTCGACTTACCCGCTTGTTACCCACGCCGGTACCCAAGAAGCAAAGCAAGGCGGCAGAGTCTATCTAGGCATTCTCCTGTCAACTTCAATCGTTTTCTTCCTGTTAGCAATTGTCTGGACCTGGACAATTGCTGGCACGACAGATTTTCGTGTTGGCGGCATCCTAACCGGTAAAGCATCCCCATTTGTGATTGGGCTTCTGTACGCCCTGTTTGCTTTTGGCATAGGAAAAGCGGCGCTCATGCCATTTCACCGCTGGCTGCCGGCAGCCATGGTGGCACCTACACCTGTCAGCGCGTTATTACATGCGGTAGCCGTGGTTAAAGCTGGTGTTTTCTGTATTCTCAAAGTCACCCTATATGTGTTCGGACTGGACCTCGTCACCACAAGCTGGGCATCCGGTTGGCTGCTGTGGATTGCAGCCGCCACTATTATCATTGCCTCACTCGTCGCTTTACAACAGAACAATCTCAAGCGTCGTCTGGCTTACTCGACCATTAGCCAGTTATCTTACGTCATCCTGGGTGCGTTCCTCGCCAACGCCAGCAGCATTATCGGGGCATCCACCCATATCGCCATGCACGCTTTCGGCAAGATCACATTGTTTTTCTGTGCTGGCGCTATCCTGGTGGCCACCCACAAATCGGAGATCAGCGAGATGGATGGTCTGGGCCGACATATGCCTTTCACCATGGCAGCATTTCTGATCGCCAGCATCAGTATCGCCGGGCTGCCGCCGCTTGGCGGCGTCTGGAGTAAATGGTACTTGCTACTTGGGTCGCTGGACGCGGGTTATACCGTACTGGTCGCAGTCCTGATGTTGAGTACACTCTTGAACATCGCTTATTTACTACCGATTCCCATCCGCGCGTTCTTCGCTGGTGATCGAAACACTCCCAGAACCATTACCGAAGCACCTGTACCTTGCCTCATTGCAATTGGCGTAACAACGGCGATGTGTATGGTGTTGTTCTTCTATCCGGATCCAATCCTGCAACTGGTTGGCCTGCTAGTCGGCTGAGGTGACATAAGATGACCACGCCACTTATCAAAACAGAAGTGATCTCAAGGATATGATTTTCCGCCTGCTTCTAGCACTTTGCATTTTACTCGTGGTGCTTGAGCTGGTTGTGCATCGACATTCGACTTTCCCGTGGGAGGGGTGGCTCGGATTTTACGCAGTTTGGGGCTTCATCTCGTTATTCGGGGTCGTCATCATCGGCAAACAACTTCGCCGATTTATAAAACGGCGTGAGGACTACTACGATGAGTAGTCTCCCGCCAGGACTGATCCTAATTCTCGGTGGCCTAGTCCTGCCCGTATTGCCCAGGTCAGTTCAAGCGAAAGGTGCACTGGTACTGCCGGTATTGGGGCTGTTACAGCTGCTATTTCTGTCTGAAGGAATGTCAGTCGATGTCGAAATCGCTGGCTATAGCCTGCTCCCGGTGCGGGTAGACAAACTGAGCCTAGTGTTTGGCTACATTTTTTATATCGCTGCTTTTCTCGCGGCGCTCTACGCACTACATGTCCGCGACACTACCCAACACGTGGCCGCAATGATGTATGTCGGGAGTGCCATAGGTGCAGTGTTTGCCGGAGACCTGATCACCCTGTTTGTGTACTGGGAAATCACCGCGTTGACGTCGGTTTTCCTGATCTGGGCTAACCGCAGCGAACGCGCCTACCGGGCGGGCCTGAGATATCTGGTAATCCAAATCGGTTCTGGGGTGTTGCTGCTCTCCGGCATCTTGTTTTACTTCCATGAGTCGGGCTCGCTGTTATTCACCCAACTGATCGGCCCGGGAGAGAGTCTTGTCACAGCCGGCCCGGGCGTATGGCTGATTTTTCTTGCGTTCGGGATTAAGTGCGCTTTTCCTCTGCTGCACAACTGGCTACAGGACGCCTACCCGCAGGCCACGATAACCGGCGCAGTATTTCTGAGTGCGTTTACAACCAAGCTCGCAGTCTACGCGCTGGCCAGGGGATTCCCGGGCACAGAAGCGCTCATCGGCATTGGTGTCGTAATGACCCTTTTCCCGATTTTCTTTGCGGTGATCGAGAATGATTTACGCAAAGTATTGTGCTACAGCCTTAACAACCAGCTAGGCTTCATGGTCGTTGGCATTGGGATCGGCACCGAACTCGCACTCAATGGCGCTATCGCCCATGCTTTTGTCCACATCCTTTACAAAGCACTTCTGTTCATGTCCATGGGTGCCGTGCTTTACCGCACCGGAACAATCCGCGCGTCTGAACTCGGCGGACTCTACCGATCGATGCCCTGGACAGCGGCATTCTGCATCGTCGGCGCAATGTCGATTTCTGCCTTTCCGCTGTTCAGCGGGTTTGTCGCAAAGTCGCTGACCATGTCTGCAGTGATCGAGGGGTATTATGTTTTGACCTTTATAGGACTCCTGGTCGCATCCGCCGGTGTCATGGAGCATTCGGGTATCAAGATCCCGTATTTCGCATTTTTTGGACGCGATTCGGGGATTCGATGTCAGGAAGCACCTCTTCACATGTGCTTGGCAATGGGTGTAGCTGCCGTCTTGTGTATTGGGATCGGCTGCTTTCCCGATCTTCTGTATGCCCTTTTGCCTTATCCGGTGGACTACGAACCTTACGCTGACTTTGGCCACTCGTTGACACAGTTTCAGCTACTGCTCTTCGCCGCTTTAGCCTTTGCCGTACTCCTACGAATGGGTCTGTATCCGCCCGAGCAGAATGCCATCAACCTCGATACCGACTGGTTCTACCGTCGACTGGCGCCTAACGTTATCCATAGCATCACGAACAACCTGGCAAATGTTACAGACCGGTTAACCGCAACGACACGGTTAGCTGGTCGAACCCTAATGCGTTCCGTAATCCGCCACTATGGGCCCGAAGGTACGCTGGCCAGAACCTGGCCAACCGGCAGCATGGTGCTGTGGATCGCGGTGCTGCTGGCCGCCAGCCTAGTGCTGTACTTTGTTTAGTCCAAGATCAACGAGCACTGATGGCCACACCAACCGCTGTAGGCATCCTAAATATGGATAAAATAAGCTGATGAGCGCCTGGCCTGATACTGAACTGAAAGACCGTCTTGGTATTCGCTATCCCATTGTTCAGGCGCCGATGGCGGGGTCATCTACACCGTCGCTTGCCATCGCTGTCTCGGAAGCCGGGGGGTTGGGCTCACTTGGGCTTGCTATGCATACACAAGAGGCTTTGCGTAAAGATTGTACGACGGTATCCGAGGCTACCGCTGCGCCCTATAACGCCAACTTTTTTGTTCACTACGAGCCGGTCGATGATCCTGAGCGAGCTAACAATACTCGTTCTCTGCTCGCACCCTACTATCGTGAACTGGGACTCGGCGAAGTACCGGATGTGGTTACGCCAGCACCGTCTTTCAATGAAACCCACCTGCAAGCCGTGCTTGATCTTCGTCCGCCGGTGGTGAGTTTTCACTTTGGTCTACCAGGGGATGATGCGTTCAAGGCGATCAAGGCAGCTGGTCTGTTCACTCTGTCGTCGGCAACCAACGTGGCTGAAGCCCGTGAGCTCGAAGCTCGAGGTATCGATGCGGTTATCGCCCAGGGTTTTGAAGCCGGCGGGCATCGCGGCACGTTTTCAGAACCTTACGAAAGGGGTCACGTGGGGACTTTGGCGCTGGTCCCCCAAATTGTCGACGCGGTATCCATCCCCGTGATTGCGGCAGGTGGCATCGGCGACGGCCGTGGTATCGCTGCCGCGCTTGCCCTTGGCGCAAGCGCTGTACAACTTGGCACTGCGTTTCTAACCTGCCCCGAATCAGCCGCACATCCGATTTACCGTCGGGAACTCAACGAAGCACGTGACGATCAAACAAGGATCACACACGCTTTCTCCGGTCGACCAGCGCGAGGCCTGGAAAACCGATATCTGCGTGAGATGACTGGTCATGAAGGCATCTATCCGGATTTTCCGATTCTCAATTCCCTGACAGGACCACTGCGTAAAGCCAGTGCAAAACAAAACAACCCTGATTTTCTGTCTCTATGGTCTGGTCAAAGTGCCGCGATGTCTAGAAACCTTCCCGCCTCCGAACTGATACAGCTGCTGGTCACAGAAACAGAATCTGTTCTAGAGCGTCTGGCGACAGTACGTTAGTTGTGCCAAGTCACTGACGCTGGCGTTATTTAATTCGCGTCGTAGCTCAAAGCGCAGAACATAAGCTGAATCAGTCCATCGTGTAGATGCCAAATTTTCTGAGCGCATTTCGGATTCGGAGTTACCGCTTCCAGTGGGGATCGGATCTGCTCAACTCGTGGGCATTCGAAATGGAAACGCTCATCCTGGGCTGGTTTGTACTGGTTACTACCGATTCGCCATTCTTGCTGGCCGCATTCGCGGCTCTTACCTTCAGCGGGACCCTGCTCAGCCCGTTTTTCGGCGTATTGGCAGACCGGGTCGACCGCCGGGCCATACTGATCACACTGCGGCTGATTTACGGCGCCCTGGCGAGCGTCATTCTATTGCTGGCACTTGTCGGCACGGTACAGCCGTGGCAGGTCTTTGTTATCTCCGGTATAGCCGGGCTGGTACGACCATCGGATTTTGCTGTGAAGTTTGCGCTGATCGCCGACACAGTACCAACTGGAGATCTACACAATGCGATGGGCTTTTCACGAGCCACCATGGACTCAGCGCGCATCTTCGGCGCACTGCTGGGTGCGGGCCTGTTTTCCACGTTGGGTATAGGCGCGGCCTATGGCGCTGTCGTAGGGCTTTACCTGGTGAGCGTACTGCTGGCCTGGCGAATCACGCCAATACCCAGACAAGCCAGCGAGAATACAAGGCCTTGGACAGACTTAAAGTTGGGTTTTTCTTACATCCGCCGTAATGAAACTATCGTCGCAATCATGGCGCTGGCTTTTCTCGCCAACTTCACTGGGTTCCCTATGATCCGCGGTCTGTTGCCCGCCCTGGCGCGTGATGTATACGGCATGGATGAAACCGGTCTGGCACAGCTGATCGCGCTATTGGCACTCGGTGCACTCCTGGGGTCCCTAGCGACAGCAACGATCCTTCGTGTCACAAAACCAGTCCGCATGATGGTGATCTGGTTGGTGGTATGGCACCTGTTCATTTTGTTGTTGGGCCTATTCTCTATACCGATGGCTGCTAGCGTGGTAATTACGGTGATCGGGCTCGCGCAGAGTTTCGCGATGATCCCAATGTCTGTTCTGTTGCTTAAGATTACTGATGAGGTCTATCGGGGACGGGTATCCGGTGTACGCATGCTGGCTGTTTACGGTATGCCGATGGGACTACTCACAGGCGGGGCGCTGATTGAATGGATTGGCATACCGGCGACTACTGTCATTTTCGGGTTGACCGGTATACTGACGACCTTAGTTATCGTCGCCCGGTGGCGCACTATACTGACCACCTGATCCCGTGATGGCATTGTTCTAACGATGTACTTCAGTTGACCCCTACCTGAGTGTGAATCTATTGCGATATCTTGCTGGACTGCTGGTATTTCTGTTGGCAACGACTGTTACCTCTGCTCAGCATTATGAAGCTGGGGACATCCATATCCAGTCGCCCTGGGCGCGAGCGCTACCCCCCACCAGCCCCAACGGTGCGGTCTATCTGACACTCACAAACCATGGGGCCCATTCCGACAAACTGTTGCGTGCATCGGCTGATGTTGCCGAACGCGTTGAAGTTCATTCGCACACCCTCAAAGACGGAATGATGAAAATGCGTCGGGTCGAATCGGTGATCCTACCCCCCCATGAAAATGTGCTGTTTGCACCAGGGGGCCGGCACATTATGCTAATAGGTCTTAAGCAACCGCTTGCGGCGGGGGACCAGTTTGCGCTTTTACTAGAATTCGACCAGGCAGGACAAACGTTAGTCGAGGTCGTCGTACAAATAGCTGATGCTGAAGGCGCGGAACAAATCCACCATAACCACGCCACTTCCGCCTCAAAGACTGCGCAACATCAACATTCTCAGGCCGGCTCGGCGACAAACAGTAACCAAGGGCCAGTTAAGCAGTTTGAGCTGCACATACAGCGTGGCAAAGTCATGATCGATACGCAGACAATTCGTGTGAGCCAAGGCGACCAGGTCGAGCTGTCTTGGTCCAGCGACAAACCCGTTATGCTACATCTCCATGGTTATAATTTACATGCTGAAGTAACGCCACATGTCCCCGCAGTGATGCAGTTCAAAGCCCACGCCAGCGGTCGGTTTCCGGTCGAAAGCCACAACGTGTCTGACCACAGCAGCCTGATTTATCTTGAAGTGCACCCCAAGTAAGCCCCGTAGAACCACCAGTAAGTAATGCCCCTGCTGTAACCGGAATCTTCGTATTAAGGACCCTCTTTAAGCCGGTGCTGGAACTGCATAGCGATCGAGATTGTTTTCAAACTCGTGCAGGCGTTTCCAGATAGAGCGCAGTTCAGTGATGGTGGTCCAGTTATGTAGAAACAGCGAAAAGCTCCCGTGCACCTTGCCAAATGCATTGGACACTTGAACCATAACACCGAGTGTAAGCGCTCCCGTAAAAAGACCCGGCCCCATTATTAGGTAAGGGACAACTACCATGAATTGGTCGTAAGTAGAGACCCAAGCATCGAAGTAACCGTAATGTAAATACAGTCGATGGTAGTTATATCGTATACCTCCGAAGAACCCTCGAAGGGCTATGGGGTCTGCGTGATTTGCTTTGTCGTCCTCACCCAGCACCAGGTCCTTACGGAAGGCCGCCTCAACTTTCTGGTTGTTGTATTCCAAGCCCGGCAACTTCCAGCCCACAAACCAGGAGATAACCAAACCGCCGAGCGAGACAATTAAAGCCCCCCAGACCAATGACCCTTCGATATCTCGTAACACGGGTACGTCGACCTTGTCAGACAGTCCATAGAGCACCGGTATAAAAGCAATGAGCGTCATGATTGCGCGAACAATCTGTAATCCCAAAGACTCGACAATCCGAGCAAAACGGTTGCAGTCCTCCTGAATGCGCTGGGATGCACCCTCAATCTCCTGCTCGACACTACGCCAGCGTGGAACGTAATTAAAAGTGATGGCCTCGCGCCAGCGCAGACCGTAGATCCGTGTAAACCAGGCCGTAAATATCGCCAGCAAAATATAAGGGAATGCAATTACTACAAAAGATGGTTCACCGTCGAACCCAGCGCGCACGTAACTGAGTGAGATCAGCTTAGATAAAAATAATGTGATCCCTTCATTTGGATTATCTTTGTAGCTGGCCGCATTCTGCAGCAGATCGTAGAACTGTCCATACCAAGTGTTAAGTGCCACAGTCATCTGTACCTGCAACCACAATGATGACATTAACAACAGGCCACCCCCGTAGGCCCATAACGCCCATTGACGAGTTGCATAAAATGCCTTGATCATTCGATGTTCTCCTGTTGTCCCTTATTCGACCCGCATGATCTTCGATCTGAATCTGAGTCAATGATAAACAAAAGACTGACAAACGCGCCTGCCATTGCGTACGATCGAATTACAAATTAGGCTTGTGCATCCTGACTCGAGTCTGTGGCACAGTGTAATTCACGCTCTACCAACACGGGCACCTAAATACCATGTCGAATAACTCCATCTGGTCATTACCTACGCCGTTCACTCACAATGTCTGTGCCTCTGCCGGCGCGCTGTCGTTCGTCGGCGGCGCCGGTGACTTTGATTCGACCGGCACCCTACGCAACCCCGGTGACATGACCCGGCAGATTACGGGAACTGTCGAAAACATTGCCGCAGCGCTTCATCAGGAACACTGCTCACTGGCTGATGCCGTGCGGGTCAAGGCGTTTTATAGGCCCGAGAATAACTGCGATGAAATCGCAATTATCCAGGCCTTGCAGGATGCATTTCCCAACGAGCCCTCACCCGTGATCTCAACCCTGCCAGTGCCGCTGCAACCCTTTAAGGGCCAGGAAATCCAGGTACAGGTCATTGCCGTACGCAACTGGCGCAACTCAGGTGACTTTCAGGTTGAAACCCAACCGTTGCGGGTGGCAAGCGGCAATTCATCGGTAGGCCCCGTTGTCACGACCGCCCTGCGGGCAGGGGAATTCATAGCCGTAGCCAACCGGACCGCGGCCCACTTCAACGCCGCGTTCGATACGGCTCTGGATGGTGCGGGTCAGTCACATATCATTATGCCCTCGCTCCAAAACTCTCTGAGCGCAGTAGGGGCCTCGCTTCAGGACAGCGTAAAAATGGAGGGTTATTACTTCGGCACCACGCGTAAAGACTGGGCGCCACTGGCCCAGGCTCGAGCATCCTACTTCAGCGAACCGGGTCCGCCAGCGACAGTCGTCCCCTGTCACGCGCTGTGGCCGGACAAAACGGCGACTAAGATCGAGGTGCTCGCTATGCGCGAGCGCCGCCACAGTTATGACAAGTACATCCCTCGAGAAGACGCCTGGCCGGATAGGGTCTGGGACTGGCCGTTGAGCCTGCCCTACCGTCAAGCCCAAAGATTGCGCGGCATGATCTGGCTGGGCGGACAGGTGCCCGCCGAGCCATTTTCTAATACAGGAAAACGGGTCTTACCCGGTCAGCTATTACCCCAGACACGATTCACCATGAGTTACGTCGACGATCTGCTGCGTCCGTTCGGCCGAAGTCCGGCAGACCTAAAACTAATGGTCTGTTACTACACTGCATCAGCTGAGGAAGACGTCACCCCACATTTGTTGCAGCTGCTGCGTGATTGCTGTGGCGGTGTCCTACCCCCGGTTACGCTGGTGCCGGTACCCCACATGCAGACCGCAGACTCGACAGTCGAGATTTGGGGCGTGGCGCAAGGTTAACGAATTCGTATTGCAGCCTCAGATCATCGAGCACACCTGACGGCCTTAAGTACTACCACCATGTATTCGCATGTTTTTCGTTCCGGGCAGGATCCGGCACAACATCCGACCGTGATCCTGATTCACGGCCTGGGCGGTACGCTCAATATCTGGGACCCGATCGCGAGTGTTCTGGAGCATCGTTTCAGTGTGCTCCGGTACGATCTCAGGGGCCACGGTCAAAGTGATGTGCCGGCTGGTGACTGGTCTCTTGAGGATTTCGTACGTGACCTTGAAGCGATCTTCATCGACAAAAGCCTGCCGCACGCACATCTGGTTGGCTTTTCATTGGGAGGTTTAATTGTTCAGCGGTTTGCGCTTAGCTATCCGGAGCGTGTTGGACAACTCGCAATTCTCAGCGCAGTCGCAGGACGTACGGATACCGAGCGCCAACACGTACAGGAAAGGATTCGCAACCTGGAAAAAGGGGATTTAGACGCCAACATCGCGTTGGCGCTGGAACGCTGGTTCTCCCCTGAATTTCGGCAGAATCATCCCAAACGGGTTCAGAAACGAATTGCTGAGTTGCGAGCCACTTCACCGGCAGGTTATTTTCAGGCCTACCGAGTTTTTGTACTCAGTGACCTTGCGGAACACCTATCTCAGATTCAATGTGAAACTCTAGTCATGACCGGTGAACATGACCCAGGTTCAAATGTGCGCATGGCCCGTTTGATGCATGAAACAATCCCCAGCTCAAAGCTCGAGATTCTGCCCGATCTGCGCCACAGTGTTCTGGTGGAATCCCCGCAACTTATCGCTGAAAAACTCGATTCATTTCTACGGTAAGCTTCAAGCCTTGTGCTGATTCCTGCCAGGAGTAGATCAGATTGGCAAAAGAAAAACTGTTTGACTACATCATTCTGGGCGCAGGCTCTGCGGGTTGTGTACTCGCCAACCGCCTTTCTGAAAACCCAGCATTGGATGTTCATGTTCTCGAAGCCGGGCCGATGGATCATAAACTCATGATCCACATACCCGCCGGGGTTTATAACGTCTATAAAGATCCCAGCATCAACTGGAACTACAACAGTGAATCAGAACCAGGCTGTAACGGGCGACAAATTCAGCTGCCGAGAGGGAAAGTGCTCGGCGGATCATCATCGATCAATTCAATGGTATACATGCGTGGCCATCCGCTGGACTACGACCGCTGGGCACAAGCCCCTGGCCTAGAAGACTGGGGCTATGCACACTGTCTTCCCTACTTCAAACGCTGTGAATCTTCAGACCGGGGAGAAAACGAATGGCGTGGTGGCCATGGCCCGCTTGGGGTGACTCGGGGCCATCTCGAGAACCCGTTGTTTGATGCGTTGTGGGAAGCCGGCCAACAATCTGGCCAGGGTACTACCGAGGACTTAAATGGGTATAAGCCAGAAGGGATCGCCCGGTTAGACAGCACCTCCAAAAACGGGCGCCGCAGCAGTGCCGCGGTTGCACATCTTAAGCCTGCGCTGGCGCGTCCAAATTTGAGTCTCGAGACAGGTGCCCTGGTCAATCGCATTCTTATCGAGAACAAACGAGCTGTCGGCGTGGAATACGTTTCACGCGGTAACACCCGTGAGCTACGGGCCAGCAAAGCAGTAATTGTCTGCTGTGGGGCGATCAAAACACCGCAGCTGTTGATGTTGTCCGGTATCGGGCCTGCTGACTATCTGAAGACCATGGATATTCGCTCCGAGTTGAATCTGCCGGGCGTGGGACAAAACCTACAGGATCACCTGACCGTCATTACAGGTTTCGAGTGCACACAACCGGTGACCCTGCATCATCTGACTCAGCCGCTATCAAAACTGCGCGTCGGCGTGCAGTGGCTGCTGACACGCTCAGGTATCGGTGCCTCTAATATCTGGGAAATGGGTGGCATGGTCTACGGGAATACTGATGCTGCACATCCGAACCTCCAATACCACTTCACACCCGTTTACAGTGAGTGGGCTGGCCGTAAGATTTTGTTATATCCAGGCTACCAGCTTAATTGTGACCAGTTGCGGCCACTCAGCCGCGGGGAAGTAAAGCTTCATTCCGCTGACCCCCGTGACAGACCGGCTGCTCATTTCAATTATCTCAGTCACCCACAAGACCTCAAGGAACTGGTCGAAGCCTTGAAAGTGATGCAGGACATCCTGACACAACCGGCGTTCGATGAATTTCGGGGCAAACGAATAACTCCTGCACCGGAGATCACCTCAGATCGAGAGCTTACGGACCACGTGCGTGCTACCGCCGAAACCGACTACCATCCATCCGGCACCTGTAAGATGGGCAGTGATGATCAGGCGGTTGTCGATTCCGAGTTACGGGTACGCGGTATAGACGGTCTGCGGGTGGTGGATGCATCGGTGATGCCGACCATAGTCAGCGGAAATCTAAACGCGCCCACCCAGATGATCGCCGAGCGTGCAGCGGATTACCTACTGGGTAAATCGCCACTATCGCCGGAACATCCCCACTTCCATTTCGAAGATCACAGCACCACCTGAGTATGTCAGCTCATCAGTTAAATCGTCTGTTAGCGACACTAACAATGCCTCGTAAATCACTGCACCGTCGCATCGCACCCTGATGAAATTTTAGCTGGTCATCAATATGGAGCGCATGTCGCTTGATGTCGATATGTGTTCAGTCAAAAAACCCCCTCTTGAGATGATGCAGATGGCCGATGCGGGGGGTTCGAGATCGTGGGAGCGGCTGAACATTATGGAATTGAGATGACTATCGCCCCCAATCCTTTCTAGATACCGACTTGGTTTACGGCGCACACTGAACGAATCCGGTTGGGAACGGCCGTGGTCATCGCGGTTTTCAGAGCCTCAAACAACTCCAGCGCTATATCCACATCAAGCCAAAATCTTTGGCGGCACGAATGGGTTAAACTTCTTATGACAATTACCATTAAGTGTAGAGAGGAAATGTATGCATATCCAAGTCATTAATTTCAATCTAGAGGGCATTAATCGTGCTGAGTACGAAGCAGTATGCAACGAACTTGCTGAAGCTTTTGCCGCACTGCCAGGACTAATTTCAAAACACTGGCTGGCCGATGACGAGAACAATACCTATGGCGGTGTTTATATCTGGGAATCAAAGGATGCCTATGAGGGATATTTAAAGTCCGATCTATTTGCTGGGGTTGGGGCCAATCCAGCTTTGGCTAATATTGTATCCAAAGATTTCGATGTAATTGAAGGCCCCACGCGAGTTACTCGGGGACTGTAGCGCTATACCCACATCGAGTCAGAAACTTAGGTGGCGAGGTTAGATTAAACTTCTGCATCAATCTATGGTTCAGTTTCTGATGGACTGAAACAATCGATGGCTAATTTCGGACCTACTTATTATGAAATGATTGGTAAAGCCGATCTTTAAAGGCGTGTGAGCGGGGTACACATCTTGTATACCTCGTTTTTCTTTCAAACCACATCCATCATCAATTATTTCCATACCCAAGTGAAGTAACAAAAACAAATGTCTCGACCCAATCTCTTATGTCCCAAACACTGTCGTTGACCTTGCATCGTAGATCAAAGACTATCTCAGCGTCGGTATTGTACCCGCCCGCCGTAGTAGGGCTCACTCCATTGCACCAATAATTAGCCTCCCAACATTCCTCGTTTATCGCGTAGACTCGCGCGCACTAGATTAAGTTACACCAATAAGTTAGCTGCGACTATTTTCACATGTTTTGGAGAATAATAAATCCGGTTACGATTGCGATTGCAAAATCACCTCTGCATTTCCTGATTAGTCAGAACCTTGTTGTATTAAATTTTAGGGGAATGAAAACCGGTAAAAATTATGCTCTTCCAGTAAGTTACCTTGAAGACCCAAAGGGACAACTAAGTTGTGTAACGGATAGACGGAATATCTGGTGGAGGAATCTTCTTCAAGCGTCTAACATCAAAATTTTATACAAAGGTAATCTAACTGATGCACTAGTTACCGTTGAGCATGAGAACAATAAGATAATTGCCGATCAACTAGATGCTCTTTGTTCACACAGTCGAATTGACGGGTTTTTTGCTAAAGTCGGTTATGAAAATGGGAAGCCCGTACAAAAAGATATAGAGAAAGCAGCCTCAATAATGACTTTGATACAACTTTCTATCTATTGAACAATTTCAAGGTTTACAGATTAGTAGCTTCTTGGGAAATAGACTCGTCGATTTTCGGAGACTTTGTGAAGAAGTCAACACGAATGAAGATGTTTATTATTCTCTTCGACAGCCCTCTTACGCCATTTCTTTTGATTATTGGTTTTGGAATGTTCGCCACCATCGCCGGGGCAGAAGGATAAAGTAGAAACATGATTACAGTACTCCCACTGTAGTCATGTTTCTCTTAACACTGACTCCACGATCAATGCTCGCCACCTTTAAACTACAGTTCATCAAGTTCCAAAACAGTCCCCTGCAAGTGGACGAAAAGACAGGCTAAGGCAATGAATACGAGATATGAAGCGCTAGTTTCTAAGATTCATTCTGGACAGGTGGCGATCCTTGATAGTGGCATATCAACTGAATTAGAACGCCGTGGCACAACAATGGATGATCAAGTTTGGTCAGCTCGTGTATCTATTGAATCTTTTGATGTTTTAGTCGAAACCCATCAAACGTATATCGATGCTGGGGCAGACGTAATCACGATCAATGGCTATGCATCTTCCCGTTTGGTGCTTGAACCCGCCGGTCTCTCAGATAAAGTTAGAACAATCAACATGAAGAACATCGAGGCTGCACTACTGGCACGTGAGCGCTGTGGGAATCAGGACGTGTTAATAGCTGGCTCTGTTTCGCACAATCTTGGATTCCTTACTGGATCAAACCAATTCAACAAAAGACAGGTAACTAGAGAATATCTTTTTGAGGCATTTAATGAAATGTTCTCTTTCTATGAAGAAGGTGAAGTAGATCTGGTATTGCTTGAGATGATGTCTGTACCTAATCGCATGCTGACGCTGTTTGAATGCGCATCTATTTCAAGACTTCCAGTGTGGTGTGGACTCTCGGCTAAAAGATCTGATCGAAACGCTACGATCACTGGGTATCATGATGAAACTATCTCATTTATTGACAATATTCAGGAAGCCATCAATTTTGGCTTTGAAGGCATAGGCATCATGCACTCTTCTGTGGATCTTATTGGAGATGCCATCGAGTTGATTAAAGCAAACTACGACGGTCTGATTATGGCCTACCCAGACAGCGGCTATTTCAAATCTCCTAATTGGCAATTCGAAGACGTTATTACGCCTGATCACTTGACCGAGTTCGCTGACCAGTGGAAACAGGCTGGCGCAAACATTATTGGCGGGTGCTGTGGACTAGGCCCGGAACACACGGAAGCTTTATATAGTTTAAAGTGAACAATTTCAGCAACGCGTGCTTCCCCTAATCTGTTCAACCTTCCCGGGACAGCAACAGATATTTATTGGGCTTGTTCTGGTGACGAATTTGTTCCAGAATTTCAATATGAATGAGTCTGGATCAAGTTTTCACCCAGAATCGGTTAAACATGCCGGCGTACTTAGGCCACCGGAAGTAATATTTTTGGAAGAAACATAGTTCTTGATTTACTCATGCCAAAGCCCGGCATTGTCAGGGCTTTTCTTTGGATGCTCAAAATTCATCCTCGATGAGCGGGTACAATATAACGTACTATGATATATATGAATGGAGTGGGTAGAGGTCGGACTAGCCTTTGAGTACATGTCGCTTGGCTGAATATAGTACGCAATAACCCAGAGAAAATGCGTCATCAAAGGGAAGGGAAGAGCGCAGAGGCATGTCTGGGGTACTAAATTAGATCTTGCACAAGGACTTCCCTTAGATAAAGATGATAGTTTCGGATCTATCTGGTTCAATACAGCATGGTCACCACCTGTTTTAAATTAATATGAGGCAACCCTATGGTAAGATCCAACTACACGTTCGAAAAGCGACAAAAAGAGCTCGCTAAAAAGAAGAAGAAAGAAGAAAAACGTCTAAAGAAACAGGCTGCGACTGCTGGGGATGATCAATCTGATCAATCCCAGTCAGACAACGATCCACCTAATATTGATGGCCACGCCTGATCTAGGAGTATAAGAATTTCTCAACCCCCATTTAGAAGCGGTGACTTCAATATGGGGTTCTAATAATTTCACCGAAACAAAGTAAGGTAAGTAACATGGCTAAAGGTACAGTAAAGTGGTTTAACGCAGAAAAGGGCTTCGGATTTATTGCTCCGGAAGATGGTGGTAAGGATCTGTTTGTTCATCATTCCGACATTCAGGCGGGTGGCGGATACGCAACGTTGAACGATGGTCAGGCCGTTGAATTCGAAGTCGGCCAGACCGAAAAAGGCCCATGTGCAAAGCAAGTTATTGGCGTTTAAGCTACAAAAATAACACATTGGTATAGTAGTAAAGTTTCTAGCGTTACTACTACTCACACAATAAAGGGGTCACGTCTTACGCTGTGACTCCTTTTTTTTAACTACACGACTACGATAGACAAGTAGTCAGTTCACGCTGGTCGATGGGATGCATCAAGCCTGTCGGTGTTCCAGCAATCTAGGCATCAGTTCAACTAGATTGCATGGCCTAGTTCGGTAATCCAGCTGGTGTACCAAAAGCTTGTCCCACGCCGTAGCACAGGCGCCGGAAGACCCGGGCAAACAGAAAACATAGGTGCCATTAGCGACCCCGGCTATGGCCCGAGACTGTAGCGTTGATGTACCGATCTCCTCGTAGGAGATCATTCGAAAGACTTCGCCGAACCCGTCCAGCGTTTTTTCGAGCAGTGGACGCACGGCTTCCGGGGTACCATCAAATCCGGTCACACCAGTACCGCCTGTAGTGATGACAACCTGAGCGTCAGGTTCGGCAATCCAGTTTGAGATCACTGCCCGCACCGCAAAGATGTCGTCCTTGACAATAGTCTTCTCGAACAATTGATGACCCGCGTCATTAAGACGCGACACTAAAAGCTTGCCGGACTTATCGTCAGCTTCAGTCCTTGAATCCGAGACTGTCAATACAGCAATGTTTGCCGGTATGAATTCACGTTGGATCGCCGTCATTGCTCCCGATACCTGTTGTGGCCTTGTCGTTGACAGCCTATTATAGTTTGCCTTTCCTGAACACCATATGCAGAGGGTATCGCTATAGCATGACGATTAATGTTCGGTTTTTTGCCAGCCTGCGTGAACGCATTGGTGTTGCGCGGACCGAAATTGAAGCTGACTCGGTCAACGATGTCCGAGACGTCTGGCTGGCGGTCAGCCATCAGCCAGTCGATGAGGAAATGCTCGTTGCACTCAACCGCAATTACGCTAGCCTAGACCACACTGTCACAGACGGTGATGAGGTGGCATTTTTTCCACCCGTGACTGGTGGCTAAGAGATAAGTTCATGCACATCGAGCTACGCGATCAGTGTTTTGACCCGTGGGCCGAGATCACAGGTTTTCGTGATCGTATGCTGTCAGCCGGTCAATACGGTGCTTGTGCAGTGTTCGTGGGGACCATGCGTGATTACAACGATGGCGACCGGGTACGTTCGATGTATCTTGAACATTACCCCGGAATGACCGAGAAGCAGCTTGAATCCCTGGTCAACGCTTCGTGTGAAACCAACAACCTGATGGAAGCACTCGTCGTTCATCGCGTTGGTTCAGTCAACCCAGGAGAAGACATCGTTCTGGTTGCAGTGTGGTCAGCGCATCGCAAAGCATCTTTTGACGCCTGTCGGGAAATCATGGAAGCGCTGAAATCCACGGCCCCGTTTTGGAAAAAAGAAACACTCGACGATCAGAACGGTGAACGCTGGGTCCATCGCAATACACCCGGTTCTTGACCGAATCGAGACGGTCCTTTAATCTGTCAGCAAATTAGGCTTATCTGTAAACCCAGCAAACAACCCATGCTATTTACTCGTGCCTCGGTCAATAGCTGTGCGTTAAACATTCTATGGAGATGATGATCGACGCAACATCCGCCATGAACCAACCAACTGAACAACCTGCCGGCTTCCAGGGCTATGCCCATCAATCTCAAGCACGTGAAGACGAGGAACTGACCCACGTCGATCACGGTACACCCAGTGGGGAGTACCTGCGACGATTCTGGCACCCGGTGGCAATGTCCAGCGAGTTGGGCGACCTGCCACTGGTGGTCAAAATTCTGGGTGAAGAACTGGTCCTGTTCCGAGATAAATCCAACAGCGTCGGACTGCTGCACAAACATTGCGCCCATCGAGGCGCATCATTGGAGTACGGCATTATTGCGGAGCGCGGCATCATTTGCTGCTATCACGGTTGGCACTACAACATTGACGGCACGCTGATCCGAGCCGGTTCCGAGCGGCTGGACAGCCCGATCTGCAGAAAAGTGGTCCAAGGTGCCTATCCGGTCACGGAAAAAGACGGCATCTTGTTCACCTACATGGGCCCACCGAACAAGCGACCTGATTTCCCCGAATACGATACACAACATCTCCCTGGTGTGGAAAAGATCCCATTTTCCCTGACGACACCGTGTAACTGGCTGCAAGTCTATGAAAACACCCAAGACCCGATTCATGTACTCCATCTGCATACCCGTTCCAGCGGTATCCAGTTCGGTGTGGCCTCGGGTGTAGACCAGATTATTGAATATGAGAAGACTCCCACTGGGATGATTAACATTCAGACTCGACAGGTCGCAGAATGCACCTGGGTACGAACGGTCGAGTCAATCCTGCCTAACGCTAACCAGACCGGGGCGATCTGGGAAGAAGCTGAAACCGAAAAATACTTTCAGCGTACCGCCCTACTGCGCTGGATGGTGCCGATGGACAACTTTGCAACCCGCACCATTGGCTGGCGTTATTTCAGCTCCGAGACAGATCCACGGAATCAGGGTGACCGGTCTCTGGTCGGTAAAGAAAGCATCGACTTTATCGGTCAAACCGAAGATGAGCGCTCTTATCATGAACGCCAGCAACAACCGGGTGACTTTGAAGCGCAGGTGTCGCAACGCCCGATTGCGATCCACGCCAATGAGAACCTGGCAAGCTCCGATAGTGGCGTTGCCCGTTTAAGACAACTCTTAAGGGAGCATGTCCGTAACGTCGCGCAGGGCAATGATCCCCCTCAACCCCCTCAGGGATATAAAGGGCGGGTATCAACCTACACCCAGGATACTGTCTATCCAATGACGTTAGATGCATTACAACGTCAAACATTTGGTCAGGCAATTGCGGCCGCGTTACTCGAAACCAGAGATCTGAGCCACGAAAACCGAACACGGGCCGTAGAAGAGCGCTGCAAACAGTTCCAACCCCCCACCTCATGATAAAGTACGAATTAGAAGTACCTCTGTAGACTCACCCAAGGAGACAACAATGAAATTATTTAAACGATATGTTTGGGTCCTGGCCTGCCTGATCGGCGTGGCTGCAATGCAAACAGCGCAGGCTCAAGACTCACTGCTTCACACTATACTCAAAGAAGGCGTTCTCAAAGTTGGTACCACGGGGGATTGGGACCCCATGACGATGCGCGACCCTGCTACCAATTCGTATAAGGGTTTTGATATTGATGTCAGCACCGCATTGGCAGCAGATCTTGGCGTCAAAATTGAGTACGTTCCAACCGAATGGAAAACACTAGTTGCCGGCGTCACATCGGGTAAGTACCACATGACCGGGTCAGCTTCCGTAAATCCCAAGCGCGCAAAAGTTGCGGGTTACTCGATGTCTTATGTTGATGTTGGTCAGTTACCGCTGATACTTAAAAAGAACGCTGACCGGTTTAACGGTTGGGAAGATATCAACCAGGAAGGTGTCACTGTGGCCGCAATCCTCGGTACTACCCAAGAGCAATATGTAAAGTCGTTCTTCCCCAAAGCCAAACATTCAATCGTTGAAGCGCCCGCAACTGACTTCTCAGAAGTATTATCAGGCCGTGCTGACGTACATATAACATCAAACATTGCAGCCTATAAACTTATTGCCAAGTATCCCCAAATGATGATCGTGCCCGTAGGTAATGCAAAAGCTCGTACACCGCTCGCGATTCTTTTACCACAGGCCGACCAAGTCTGGATCAACTATGTTGACCACTGGATAAGCCTTCAAAAGGCCCGAGGGCTTTTCGACAAACTGAGCGCTAAGTGGGGTCTATAGGACTTCATCGCTTCGTTTGAAAATATATAAAA